>Ga0209270_1000593_pt1 | contig 71020 bp, 56 predicted proteins | sample MTBAKSrepl1MetaG_FD_187456 | JGI IMG/M metagenome (GOLD analysis project Ga0209270, IMG submission 187456) | Enrichment culture microbial communities from Arthur Kill intertidal strait, New Jersey, USA, that are MTBE-degrading - MTBE-AKS1... | ecosystem: Environmental > Aquatic > Marine >... | reverse complement strand
AGCCATGGCATTTGTCAAAGGAAGGCTGTTGGGATACGACGCAGAAATTACAGCCTAGCCGGATTCACTCACATGCGTGGGATACACAATCGAAATTATACCTCTCGAAACCTGACTGATCTTGCCATCGGTAGTACCGCGACCAAGCCGATTGGAGTACTGGATATCGATCCCGACCCACAGGATATCATCGCTCTCAAGAATTCCAGATGTCTGACATAGTCCCACTTGGCCGCAGTTGAGTACAGTTGCTCTCGTTCCAAACGCCACCTCAGTCATGAGGACCTGCACATCCCCGCGTAATGCTTCCCGGACCCTCACTGTTCCTGATTCACAAGTAGCGGTTGTCGATCCACCGGATCGCTTCCGTGCTGGTCACTGTTCCAGGATATAACCTTCATTTCGACTTATTGACAACCTTGGTTCCGTCCATAGGCAAAGCGATGATGAAGGTCGATCCTCTTCCAAGGGTACTTTTGGCCGTGATCGTCCCGCCATGTCGTTCTACGATCTTCTTGCAGATAGCCAGACCGATGCCTGTTCCCGGATACTCATGCTTCCCGTGGAGACGTTGAAAGGGCTGGAAGATCTTGTCCAGGTACTTCTCGTCAAAGCCGATGCCATTGTCCTCCACGAAGATGTGAGCCGCGTCGCTGTTTTCCTCTCCGTAGACACTAACGACCGTATTAACCTCGGAGCGGTAGTACTTTACGGCGTTAGCGATGAGATTCTGGAAGACTTGGCGCCATTGATATGGGTCACCGTTGATGACCGGTAGCGCGCCGATTTCCACGTGTGCTCCTATCGTTTTTATGGCAACCTCCAGGTCTGTCTTCACTGTCTGAACAATGTCTTCCAGTTTCACCGGTACAAAATCATTCGCTTGCGTCTCTATGCGGGAATACCTGAGAAGCGCATCGAGAAGTCCCTGCATACGATGTGCGGCACCGGTCATTCGTGAGACATAGTCTCTCTCCTGCTCACCTAAACGACCTGCGCTCTTTGCCTTCAGCATATCTCCAAAAGTTTGAATCTTTCGCAGAGGCTCGCTTAAATCGTGGGAGGCGACAAAGGCGAACTCCTGAAGCTCGCGGGTCTTGTGCTCCAGCTCGGCTGTGCGCTCCTGTACCCTCAGCTCCAGTTGATCGTGCGCCTTCCGGAGCGCCTCCTCTGCTCTGATCCGCTCAGTCACCTCCGTTAACGTGAAAACCAGATTAGAAACCCTCCCTCCGGCATCCTTCACAGGGACCAGGCTCCAGTCCCAGTAGGCCTTGCCGCGCTCTCGTTGGTCCGGATGCTCGAAGGACTTTGCAGCAACGAAAAATGGCTCTCCCGTGTCCACCACTCGCTGAAAAATCCACTTGTTCTCTTCGTTCGGGTAGAGATCAAAGTGATTCTTGCCCGGGAAGAAGGAGGGATCGTGCCGGCATGCGGCAGCGTAGGCGCGATTAACCCAGACAAAGTTGAACCGCGCGTCAAGGAGAACAGCCAGCATGTGGGTGTGCTCCAGAATTCCCGCCATGATCTGGTTCACCCTTGCAAGCTGTGCCTCACTATTGCGCAGTATCTCTTCGGCCTTCTTGCGCTCGGTGACGTCATAAGCTACCACCAGAGCCCCCGTAGCTCTCCCTTCATGGTAAGTGAAGGCGACGTTCAGGACAGTCCAGAACTTACGCCCATCTTTAGTGATGATTTGGTATTCTACGGTCTCGTCTACTTTCTCACCCGCCAGGCTCTTTCTTATCCTTTCTGCGAACGTCTCCGTTCCGTGCTCATCAAGAAAAACGGACGGATCCATACGAAGTAACTCTTCCTCGGTATAGCCGAGGACCTGGCACATCACTTGGTTGACGCTTATAAACTTTTTGTTTACAAAATCGATTTGGTAGATGCCGGTTGGCGCATATTTAAGAAGGTGGCGGTATCTTTCCTCACTTGCTTTACGCTCTTCCTCGGCACGCCTGCGTTCGGTAATATCCCTGAAGTAGACCGACAACCCCTCTTGTGACGGATAGCCGTGACATTCAAACCAACGGTTCAGGGGTTCGGGGTAGAATTCCTCGAAGTGGACGGGGGTGTTGGTGGCAACCGCACGGTGGTATTCAGTAAAATATTTCGTTTTCACGGCACGAGGAAAAATATCCCACAGCATTTTGTCAGTGATTTCCTCCCGCTTCATGCCGACCATCATGGCTCCGGTTTTATTGAAATAGGTGCAGCGCCACTCTCTATCCAGAGAAAGAAACCCGTCCGTAATACTTTCCAAAGATCCATAGAGTTTTTCATGTGCCTTTCGCAGCTCCACTTCGGCCCTCTTTCGCGCGGTGATGTCAAGCACGAAGGCAATGCCATCCTTTGGGTTGTCTTTGAGCATCGCCGCGCCTACGATGACCGGAATACGGCTTCCATCCTTTCGGACAAACTCCTTCTCATAAGCCGTATCGATTCCTGTTGTAGCAAGCTCATGGAGGGCGTACTCATCGTGCTTATGGTACTCTGGCGGGGTCATTTCACTCCATTTAACTCGGCCTCCCTCAAGCTCCTCGCGCGTGTAGCCGACCATGTCCAGAAATCTGTCGTTGGCGTCGGTAACACTGCCCTCCAAGTCCCAATAGACAACGCCTACCACCCCCGAATCGAAGAAGCGGCGAAGCCGTCCCTCGCTCTTCCTCAGGGCCTCCTCCATGCGCTTTCGCTCGGTGATGTCCTGCGCGGTTCCCCGGAGCTTTATTGTGCGTCCGGAACTATCCTGAATCGCTTCACCCTTGGCTATAAGCCAGCGGTGAGTACTGTCTCCGTAAATATGTTCCAGTTCAAGCGCGTAAGGCTCGTCTTTTTCCAATGCTCTCTTTACGGAGCTTTCAAGCTGTTCCCAGCTTTCTGGAGTAAAGTGCGTGGGGTACTCATGGTAACGGGGGGGCGGGAGGTTCGGGTTTCTGCCGAAAATTTCATACATTTCTCTTGACCAGGAGACTTCGTCCTTAGTGACATTCCAAACCCAGTTCCCCACCCGGGCCAACCGTTGAGCGTCGATGAGCCGAACCTCGCTCTCGCGCAGCTCCTCCTGCGCACGCACGATGCCTCTACTTGACAGGAAATAAATAGCGCCATTTGTGATGGCCAGGATGATGATAAGGACGATAACAGTGGCGCCGGCTTTTTCTCCGGCTGATTTAATCTTCGTCAGGCTGATATTCATTAACTCGTTGGTGTCGTCTGAGATGAATTGGACCTTCATCCAGATTTGTGTGGCGAGGGTGTTTAGTCGCGCCCTTTCAATACCGCTGACAACCTGGCCTGATACGGAAATTTGATCGATGAGAGGCCGGAGTTCCTGATGGCTCTGCTGCAGTTGCTCGATGAGAGCCTTCTCTCGAGGGGCCTTTGAGGATATTCCTTTCAAGCGGCTGTCCAGAGACAGGAGGATGTCTTTGACCTGACGGACATCGCTCCGGCCCGACTCGACTTTGAACGATGCTGTAAGGATACTCAGGGCATGAGTCTTATGGATGATATCTTTGATCTCCCTAATTCGTTTGTGCTCGGTATTCATGCCCCGCTGGATGGAAAAGGCAATGAAGGCAACAACGATCGAAACCACGACTGAACAGACGACACTGAGCAGGATCCTGGATTGTGTCTTCATACATGTCTACCTGTAAATTGTAACCAATTTCGGGTCGATTTCATCCAGAGCGCCGGTGTAGAGGTAGGATAGAATATCGGGAAAGTCCCCGGTTTTTCCCTGCCTACCCATCTGCCATCTCGTATAGTTCTGAAGAGAGGTGATTATGGATTGATTGAACGAGACAAACAGCCGCGTCTGACTCCATGCATGGCGTATGTATTCATGACGGTAATCCCATTTCCGGGCAATTATGGACTTTGCTTCATCCTCATTTGTCAGCATAAAATCTTCAGCCTTTATCAGAGCTTTCAGGAGACGCTTTATCGCTTCCGGAGATTCAGTGGAGCTTTCCCTTGCAGCCAGAAGCCATTGATAGTCAATGTTGTTCTCACTATCCCAGGACACGGCGTTCTCTCCCAAACCCGTGCTTGCGACAAAGGCATATCTATCAAAAACGGATACGGCATCTACTTCCCCGGCCACGACAGCCTCCGCTTGCTTTGCTGGAGGAACGGCAACTGGAGTTATTTCGTTTCGTGGAATCTGGTTGACCAACTTCTCATCGGCTACGGCGATGAGCCCGGAGGACAGCCCATTTTGCATGGCCAAGGTTAATTCGAGCGGCGGAGTTTGCGCCTGCTGCTCCGCTTTTTGCCGGCATCCCGGTCCCCCCAGGATAATTCCCAGTATCAGCACCATGCACAAGGCGACTTTTCGCGCGGCTATGATGGTTTTCATTGCTTCGTCCTCTCATTTGCTGATTTCAGGGGTGCGGAACACTTTATGCTAATATCCCCAGAAAACCTAAGCAAGAACAACGATGGTTGATTTCTCAAATGAGAAAGAGAATTAAAGACTTATGATCTTCCTAATCCGTCAGGATTTGGTGGAATTGGTGAGCAAGAGCTGTAATCTGGGGGGTTTGCGGCCGGCGACAGGTGAGTTTAGTCGGGCCGAACGATCAGTCCTGATCCTCAAGACTTCATGGGACACGACACCAGTGCGGTGTGGTCAGGAGTCCATTAACAAACTGGATTTGTCGATTTGTTTCCGGTCCGGGGTACTCTTCTCCGAGAATGACGCTGCTATTTGATCAGATTTGCGGTCAAGGTGAACTCCGTTCCGGCCAGCGCTTTGGACACAGGGCACTCTTTCTTGGCCTTTTCGGCATAGCTCTTGAATTCAGTTTCATCGATCCCGGATATGTCCGCATCGCAGCGGATTTCGATCTTGGTGATGGAAAACCCGGAGTCGACCTTTTCGATATGCACCTTGTCTTCGGCTTTTACCGAATTGACCGTGAACCCTGCACCGGCCAGCATGTTTGAGAGCGCCATGGAATAGCATGCAGCATGTGCCGCACCGATCAATTCCTCGGGATTTGTCTGGACCGCCTTTTCAAATCTCGATGCGAAACTGTAGGCGGCATTCTTCAGCACGCCGGATTCGGTGCTGATGTTGCCGCTTCCCTTTTTCAAGTCGCCACGCCATTCGGTGTTCGCTTTTCTTACAGGCATATTTCGTCTCCTCTCTTGAACAAATCACGGTCGGTTTCATGCAGCATCAAAGACGGCACTCGCCCGCTTCGCTCGAGACTGCAGAGTCATACCTGCCCGCTCTCCGAAGCTGCACATGGAAACAAATCTAGAGGAACCGATCTCTTCATCCAATAGAATGATGAGAGTATTTTTTCGGAGAAAAGGCTGTATACGGCTGTTGAATCCGCCACGCGGCGATCAGCGTTGTTTCATCGATACATCCAGGATCCTCACCGGACTGCCGAAGGTTTTCCACCCATGGCGTTCGCCGGAAGGGATGAAATAGCATTCATTTGTGCTTAGCACTTGACGCTCCTGGCCTATAAACATCTCCATTCGGCCTTCCAGCACAATACCGCACTGGTCAAAGGAATGCTCGTGTCCGGTATCTTCTTTCCAGGGCCCTATTTGCATGCATGCCATGATCAGGTTGTCCCCAATCTCCGCCCTGCTCATAATGCCCGGTCTGAACTCTTCCAGATCCAGGGTACCCAGGTTCCAAAAGGCCATATGTTCTCCTTTCAGTTTGGATTGGTTCTGCGGAGGCGTCCGGCTTCGATCTTTGCAATCTCACGCATGAGCACATAGCCTACTCGCGGCTGCTTCTCCATAAGGCGGTTGAGAGCTGCAGAGTCCAACTCGATGAGGTCGGCCTCTTCGAGAAGAACTACGTCGGCGCTCGCCGGAAGAGTGTCAAGAAATTCGATCTCCCCCACGAGGGACTGTCCCGAAAGGGACACCACAAGCTTTCCGCTTATGCGGACCTCGGCTTTGCCTTGTAGAATGATAACCATCCTGCCCATCTCTTTCCCCTGCTGAACAATGAGCTCTCCAGCCTGCCCATGCCGCAGCGTTGCCGCGGTTTTCAACGATTCACGCTCCGCCTCGGTCAGCCCCGCCGCTATTTTAATTTGGGCCAGCGCTTTGGACAGCTCCAGGTCCCTGACCTTGTCGGCAGCAAACGCGCTTGACCCCAAGAGCCCGAACAGCAGTATTGCAACGGCCAAAAACCCACCTATCGCTGTTCTTCTGCACATATGGTCATCTCCTTTGCACAAGTCCGGCAGAGGATTTCCAGGAGCTGTTCGAGAAGGCCGATCTGACCTTTCAGAATCTTCTCCTTTGCCTGATCGACCGAAAACCAGGCCGCGCGGTCGACCTCCGGGAAGGATGCCACCTTCCCGGAGCGCGGCGGCCATTCCATGCTGAAGGTATTGCTTTGGATGGAAGAAGGGTCACAGTCCCCCTTGAAGGCCCAGGCGCTGACGAGCTTTCCTCCCTTCTGCTTTACCGGCTCGATAGGGATAAATGGCCCTTCGCCCGGATCCATGCCGGTTTCTTCCCTGAATTCTCGCTTCGCTCCTGCAAGAGGATCCTCATCTTCGGCGTATTCCCCCTTCGGGATGGACCACGCGCCAACATCTTTCTTTGCCCAGAAAGGTCCTCCGGGATGAACCAGAAAGACCTCGGGTCTGCCCTCACGTATCCTGTACATCAGCAACCCGGCACTTCTTTTTGAGGACATTTTTTATTCTCCCGCAGATCCTTAGATCCCGTGCGATGTTTCGCGGGAGGCGCAGAGCCGCAGAGTGGATAAAAGAGGTTAGAACCGCCAAGACGCCAAGTGCGCCAGGAAAGCATTTATTTTTCACTTGCCGGAAGTCTCTCCGGCAGGTGAAAAATAAATCTTTGCGTTTTTCTTCGCGTCCTTCGCGCCTTTGCGGTTCAATACATTCAGTTCACTGCCGCTCTGCGCCGGGAAATAATCAACTCAGCGGCTCCACGTTCCATATCTCCTTGGCATACTCCAGCACCGCCCTGTCGCTCGAGAAGTACCCCATTCGGGCGGTGTTCAGGATGCTGCGTTTCGTCCATTCTTCCGCATCCAGGTAACTGCGGCTGACCTGGTCCTGACACTCGACATAGGACCTGTAGTCGGCGAGCACCATGAAGGATTCGGACTGTCTGAAGAGGCTGTCCACCAATGGTTTGAAAAGGAACGGGTCACCGGGAGAGAAAAACCCTGAGGCGATCATATCCACCGCAGCGCGTAGCTCGGGATCTCCATCATAATAAGCCTGTGGCCGATATCCTTCTTTTTTCTTCTTGAGAACCTCTTCCTCGGTAAGACCGAAAAGGAAGAAGTTCTCTTTCCCGACTTCCTCCATGATCTCGATATTCGCACCGTCAAGTGTGCCGATTATCAGTGCCCCGTTCATGGCGAATTTCATGTTGCCTGTCCCGGATGCCTCCATCCCGGCGGTAGAGATCTGCTGGGAGAGATCGGCCCCTGCAATCACCTTCTCGGCCTGGGAGACGCAATAGTTGGGGAGAAAAGCAACCTTGAGCTTCCCTTCCATGGAAGGATCGCTGTTCACCGCAGCACCCACGGAGTTGATGAGCCGGATGATCAATTTGGCCATGTAATAGCCCGGCGCCGCCTTCCCTGCAAAGATCACGGTGCGTGGTACGACCAGCTTCTCGGGATCGAACTTGATCCGGTTGTACATGGTGATCACGTGGAGCAGGTTCAGGACCTGGCGCTTGTATTCATGGATTCGCTTGATGTGGACATCGAAGAGGGAGTCCGGATTCACCTGGGTGCTCAGCTTTCTCAGGATATAGCGGGCCAGCCGCTCCTTGTTCTGCTTCTTCACCTTCCTCCACTCGGCTCGAAACGGCTCATCCTCTGCAAGCGGCTCCAGTTCGGCCAAACGCGAGAGATCGGTGATCCAACCGTCTCCAATGGTGCGGGTGATCAATTCGGAGAGCTGAGGGTTGGCCGTCACCATCCATCGCCTGGGTGTGACGCCGTTCGTCTTGTTGTTGAAGCGGTCAGGATAGATCTCGTGAAAATCGCGGAACACCTGTTCTTTGAGGATAAGGCTGTGCAGCTTTGAAACGCCGTTCGTGGAATGGCTTCCCACAATGCCGAGATGCGCCATCCTGACCCGTCTTGGCTCTTCCTGAATGAGGGACATTCTTCGAACCCGCTCATTATCCCCGGGAAAGCGTTTTCGGATATCGTTCAGAAACCGGCGATTGATCTCGTAGATGATCTGCATGTGTCTGGGGAGGACCTTTTCCATCGTCTCTACCGGCCAGGTTTCCAGAGCCTCAGGCAGGATCGTATGGTTGGTGTATCCGAAAGTCTTCACGCAGATCCCCCACGCCTCTTCCCAGGGCAGCCGCTCTTCATCCAGCAGGATGCGCATCAGTTCAGGGATGGCAATGGTGGGATGGGTGTCATTGAGCTGGACGGCCACCATTTCCGGGAACCTGGAATACTCCACCTTCCGTTTTCTGAAGCGGCGCATGATGTCCTGGAAGGTGGCGGAGACGAAGAAATACTGCTGCTTCAGCCGGAGTTCCCTCCCCTCCTGAACCTCTTCGCTCGGATAGAGCACGCGCGATATGTTTTCGCTCAGCACCTTATCCTGCATTGCCTGGATGTATTTCCCGGTATTGAAAAGCTCCAGGTTGAACTCCCGTGTCGATTTGGCCGCCCACAAGCGCATGTTGATGACGTTGTCGTTTCCATACCCGGGGATGAGGGTGTCGCATGCCATGGCCATGATGTTCTCGGTGTCCTCCCAGCTATGGCAGAAGCGGCCGGTCTCGTCCGTATACTCCCTCACCCTGCCGCAAAAGCGAACCTCATACATGTGCTCAGGCCTCTCGAACACCCAGGGATCGCCCTTCCGGAGCCAGTTGTCGCACTTCTCCACCTGGCGCCCGTTTTCAATCGTCTGGTAGAAAATGCCATAGTCATATCGGATCCCGTAACCGTAAGCAGGGAGCCTGATTGTGGCAAAGGAATCAAGGAAGCATGAGGCGAGTCTGCCCAGCCCGCCGTTTCCGAGCCCGGCGTCGAATTCCAGCTCTTCGACTTCATCCAGCCGCTGGCCGTGTTGCTCCAGGGCCTCTTGGCATTGATTGTCGATTTGCATGTTGATGAGGTTGTTTCTGAGAAAACGTCCGGGCAGAAACTCCATGGAGAGATAATAGACCCTCTTGGCTTCCCTGCTGTAATAGGAGCGCTGCGTGGTGATCCAGCGATCCACCAGACGGTCTCTCACGGCATGCGCCGCAGCCTTGAAGTAATAGTAGGGCGCCGCGAACGAAGGATCATGGCCGAGGGTGGAGGCAAGGTGTTTGACCATATCCTTTCCCAGATCCTCTGCTGTATCGGATCGAGAGATCTTTTGGTAAGGGCGGGGTTTGTCTTTCATGTCTCCTCCTTCCGTTCCAACAGAATGGTGGCATCAAGAACTTCACGCAATCCCTGTACCTGGAAATCCGGCCCATTATAGTCTTAACCATCGAAAGGGCAAGTCGGCAAAGCAGTTTTCCGGGGTGGCATCAGGAGAATTGGTGCAAGCGCCGGGGACTTGTTCTAATTCTTAGGATCGGTATAATGCACAGGTAAAGATTCGGCTCCGGAGGGGCCGGCTTTGATGCACCTCAGAGAAGTGGAGTTTGCCGCATAGGAATAATGGAATGATGGAATTGTGGAATGGTGGGGAAGAACAACCGGAGACAGGGAGAGTGCTCATACCCCAAGATGTGGCTTTGAAACCCATTATTCCACTACTCCATTATTCCGTCATTCCAAAGGACGCTTTTACGGCCAAGCCGTTTGTCTCTGAACTGGCCCAGAGGGCCAGGCTTTCCGCGATGCAATAACATCCCTCATTTCTCGTGAAAGGAGAAGCCGAAATGTTCCTGGAACTGGTTCGGAAGAGAAGAAGCATCCGGCGATATTCGGACCGCCCGGTTGAACCCGAGAAGCTGGATACCCTCATCGAGGCTGCGCTGCGATCTCCATCCTCAATTGCGAGAAAGCCTTGGGAGTTCATTCTGGTAAGAGACCCTGCTCTCCTGGATCAGCTTTCCCGGGCCAAGCAGCACGGCTCTTCATTCCTTCGATACGCATCCGCCGGCATTGTGGTGTGTGCCGATCCCATGAAGAGCGACGTATGGGTGGAGGATGCTTCCATAGCCTGCATCATGATTCTCCTTGCCGCCGAATCCCTGGGTCTCGGCGGCTGCTGGGTCCAGATGCGCGAGAGAATTCACAGTGACTCCAAGACAGCAGAGGCCTACGTCCGTGAAGTGCTGAGTATCCCCGAACGGCTGAAGGTGCAGGCCATTATGTCCATCGGTTATCCGGCCGATTCCAAGGAACCCCACCCCAGGGAGGAACTCCTCTTCGAACGGGTTTACAAGGATCAGTATGGCACAGCTTACAGGTGAGTATCCGGAAAGGAACCAAAAGGTCCCCAAGACCGAAATCGAACGGCGCATCGCCCTTTTTCGATCCTACTTGATGGAAAAGCAGTTGGACGGGGCCTTCCTCCTGCAGAACGTGGACATCTTCTATTTCTCCGGGACCATTCAGGGCTCTGTTCTCTTCATCCCCTGCAAAGGGGACCCCATCCTGATGGTGCAAAAGAGTCTGCAGAGGGCGAAAGAGGAAAGCCCTCTGGAACGGATTGTTCCGCTTGGGGCCAAAGGAGAAATTGCAGCCTTGCTGCAGAAGGCCGGAATATCCCCTCCATTGAGTGCCGGTCTGGAAATGGATGTGGTGCCCGCCTCAATATACTTCGAGTATGCCGGCATGTTTCCAAATTGCCGGTTTTCGGACATCTCCGGGGGTATCCGCCGTCTTCGAATGATCAAGACACCTTATGAAGTGGATCAGATCCGGAAGGCCGCCCGTATCCTGGACAAGGGGTTCAGTGAGGTCAAAACCATTATCAGGGAGGGAATGACCGAACTGGAAGTGGACGGTCACCTGTCGCTCATTGCACGCCGCGAAGGTCACATGGGCGTTCTCAGGATGAGGGGCTGGAACCAGGAAATGACTTATGCCCACGTGCTTTCGGGCGAGAGTGGATCGGTCACCTCTTTTCTGAACAGCGCACACGGCGGGTCCGGCAACACCCCTGCAATGGCCCAGGGCGCAGGGTTTCGCAAGATCGGGCGGAACGAACCGATAGGAATCGATTACGGTGTAGGTGTGAACGGGTATGTGGGGGATGAATTCCGCACGCTCGTCATTGGAGATCTTTCAGGAGAATTGAAGGAGGCTCACCATTGCGCCGTCGAGATTCTCCAGGCGCTTGCCCACGCTGCAAAGCCCGGGATTCTCTGCTCCGACCTTTACCACCTGGCGGAGAGTATGGCTGAAAAAGGGGGATATAGACCCTTCTTCGAAGGGCACGGCGAAGGGCAGGTGAACTTCCTGGGTCATGGGATTGGACTGGAAATAGACGAGTTGCCCGTGATCTCGCCCTGGTCCAAGGCATCACTTCAGGAGGGAATGGTGATTGCCATCGAGCCTAAGTTCGTCTTTCCCGGCAAAGGTCTTGTCGGCATTGAGGATGACTATCTTGTCACCTCCTCGGGGCTCGAGAGACTTACCCTCACGGATCAGCTCCTCATCAAGATCTGAAGAAATCTCTTACAGAGTACACAGAGAAACAGAGTCTTCTTGTTTTTTAATTCTCTGCGGCTCTGCGTCTCCGCGCGAGATATTCTTCTACTCTTTCTTGAACAATCTTGCCGGGCCGATACCTTTTTTCCCGAATCGCTCCTGAATGGAATCCATGGCGGTGTTCAACTCGGTCTTTTTGGAATGTTTCTTCTCGTCCTGAAAAAGGAACTGATCCTCATGGCCGCGAGGGACGAGGTGAGAAACGGAAACGCCGAGAAGACGAACCGGCCTTCTGCCCGCTTCTGTTTTGGGGAGAAGAGCCGATACTGCCGAGAAGATCTCGAAACCGTCGTCGGTCGGTGATCTCAGGGTGACGGAACGCGTGACGAGCACAAAATCACTGTACTTCACCTTCAAGGTCACGGTCCTGCCTTTCAGGCTTTCGGCCCGAAGCCGTTTTCCAACCCTGTGTGACAGGGAGAGGAGCTCTTCTCCGGCGAGATCCAGGTCCATGATGTCCTGATCATAGGTATCCTCATGGCCGATGGACTTGGTTTCATGTTCGACCTCCACCTCTCTTTCGTCTATCCCCATGGCCAGGAAGTGCATCTTGACCCCATGTTTCCCGAACGCACGGTCGAGGACCTCGACATCCAACTGGCGCAAATCGCGGAACGTGCGGACATTCAGTCTTGCCAGCGCCTCCTGAGTCACCTTGCCCACGCCCCACATCCTTCCGACCGGAAGGGGATCCAGGAAGGTTCCCACCATTTCAGCCGTCACAACGGTCAACCCATCCGGCTTTTCCATGTCCGAGGCGATCTTGGCCACGAACTTGGATGGCGCCACCCCTGCGGACACGGTGAGCCCTGTCTCTCCAAGCACCTTATCCTTGATCTTTCGGGCGATTTCCACCGGAGTCCCGAACAACCGGGTGGACCCGGTCACATCCAAAAAGGCTTCATCGATTGAAAGCGGCTCCACAAGAGGTGTGAAGCGGTGGAAAATCCCGAACACCTGTTCAGAGATTTCGGCGTACCGATGCATTCTTACCGGCAGAAAGATTCCGTGCGGGCAGAGCCGAAGAGCCTTGGCAATCGGTTGTGCGGAATGAACGCCGAATTTTCTGGCTTCGTAAGAGGCGGACGAGACGACTCCCCTCTTTCTGCTCCCGCCCACGATGACGGGCTTCCCTTTCAAATCAGGATTGTCCAGCACCTCGACTGCCGGATAAAAGGCATCCATGTCCAGATGGATGATCCATCTTTCTTTCTTAGGCGGATTTTCCATGGAGTTGTGTCTTCTTCAAAATATCTTCTCCCGCAGATCCTTAGATCCCGTGTGATGTTTAGCGGGAGACGCTGAGATGCCGGCTTTGTGTCTCTACTCGTGACTGTCCTGCTGCTTTGGTTTCATCAGGTTCCAGGATGCAGGATACAGGATAGAGGATGCAGGATGCAAGAGGGAGAAGGTTGTCTTTGCGCCTTTGCATGAGGAGAATTATCCGTGTTTATCAGTGTGAATCCGCGCATAAGGATTTGTGATTTTCCGATTGTGGTTCTTCCGAAACCTCTGACATAATGCTAAAGAGATCTAGGATGCAAGATGCAGGATCCAGGAAAAAGGAGCAGGGGCGAGCCGAAATGAGCGAGGCAGGAAAGGAAATACTGGAACGAGTCCGGCAACTCCGGGATTTGATCAGTTTTCACAATCACCGCTACTATGTCCTGGACGACCCTGAAATTTCGGATGCCGAATATGACCGGTTTTTTGATGAGTTGCTTCGGCTGGAGCAGGAGCACCCCGAGCTCGTCACCCCCGACTCCCCTACCCGGCGCGTGGGTGCTCAACCTCTTGCCCAGTTCCGAACCGTTCGCCACTCCACTCCCATGCTCAGTCTGAACAAGGCTACCACTGACGCGGAATTTCTGGATTTTCACAGGAGGGTCCTGGATCTCTCCAGGGTTAAGGAAGACGAGATCGGTTATACGGTTGAACCGAAGTTCGACGGCCTTGCGGTCGAGCTGGTTTACCGAAAAGGAGTTTATGCGCTTGGCGCAACCAGGGGCGACGGCATGATGGGGGAAGACGTCACGCAGAACCTGAAAACGGTGAAGTCAATCCCACTCAAGCTGATGAGCGACTCGGTTCCCGATCTCGTCGAGGCGAGAGGCGAGATCATCATGAACAAAGAGGATTTCACCAGGTTGAATCGTGAACGGGAGAAGGCGGGCGAACCCCTTTTCGCCAACCCCAGAAATGCGGCAGCCGGTTCCGTGCGACAACTGGATCCCAAGGTTACCGACTCTCGTCCACTCATGTTTTACGCGCACGGAGTCGGCAATGTGGAGGGAGCAGCGATAGAGAACCACTGGCAGAGTCTTCATTTTCTCAAAAAGCTCGGATTCAGGATCAGCGAATATGCAAAACAGTGCAGGACCGTTGAAGAGGTCAGGACCTATTACCGGGAGATGCTTGAGCGTAGAAACGAAATAGCCTACGAGATCGACGGCATTGTGATCAAGGTGAACGAGTTCGCTCTTCAGGAGAGGCTTGGCGTGCTTTCACGAAGCCCCCGCTGGGCAGTGGCATGGAAGTTCCCGCCCCAGCAGGAGCACACCAGGATCAGGGATATCCAGGTGAGCGTGGGGAGAACGGGCGTTCTTACACCCGTGGCGATCCTGGAACCGGTCAGGGTCGGGGGCGTGGAGGTGAGCCGGGCGACATTGCATAATGAAGACGAGGTGAGGAAAAAGGATGTGCGGATCGGGGATACCGTCGTCATCCAAAGGGCCGGCGACGTGATCCCGGAGGTGGTGAAGGTGATTGAATCCATGCGCACAGGAGACGAGAAATCCTTTGTCATGCCCGACCGCTGCCCGGTCTGCGGTTCCAAGGTGGAGCGGCTTGAAGGAGAATCCGCCCACCGCTGCACCGGCATCTCCTGCCCGGCACAGGTGAAGGAGAACCTCTTCCATTTTGCATCCAGAGCAGCTATGGATATGGAAGGGTTGGGGAAGAAATACCTGGAACAGATGCTGGACAAGGGACTCATCAAGGACCCTGCAGACCTCTATTTTCTAAAGAAGGAAGACCTGATGAAGATGGAGCGCATGGGGGACAAACTTGCCGAAAACCTGATAAATGCCATTGATCGGAGCCGGAATCCCAGCCTGGCCAATCTCATCTACGCCTTTGGGATCAGGAATGTGGGTTCTCATCTCGCTGGGGTTCTCGCAAGAGAGTTCGGCTCCATAGATGGACTTGCAGAGCAGTCCATTGACGAGCTGACCGAGGTGCACGAAATCGGACCTATCGTGGCTGAGAGCATAGTTAATTTTTTTCACAGCGAGAAAAATCAGGAAGTTCTGGAAAAGCTCAGAAGGGAGGGTGGCATCCACTTCCCGGTGGAGAAAAAAAGGGAAGAAGAGACGCCACTGAAAGGCAAGACCTTTGTTCTCACCGGCGCGCTGGATGACCTGTCCAGGGAACAGGCCCGGAAGACTATAGAGGAAATGGGCGGCCGGGTCGCTTCCTCGGTAAGCAGGAAGACCGATTTCGTTGTCGTGGGAAAGGACCCTGGCTCCAAATATGACAATGCCGTCAAACTGGGTATCAGGATCTTGAACGAGAACGAGTTCAAGAAGATGATTTCTGAATGATGAATACACGTATACAACGTACTCCGGTGACCCGAAACTAGAGTTCTCTCGACTTCTAAATACCTCTCCCCACCACCTCAAACTACTGCCTCACCCCCATATCTCCTGACGCAAAACAATCATTAAGATAAGCAGGCGTTCTCTCTCTAGTCCCGGCGCCCTGCAACTCTGTTGGTTTGTCTGTCGGAGTTCGGGCCCGAAGGGGGGCAATAAATGTTTTCCATAGCAACAGAATTACCCGATGTCGATATCCCCACAAGAATCCAGAACGAAGTGGGACGTGTGATCAGGGGGCTCCCGGAAATCACCCGGTTGGTGACAATCGCCCTTTTTGCCCAGGGCCACATTCTTCTGCGGGGTTTGCCCGGGGTGGCCAAAACCACGCTCCTTCGCGCGTTGAGCAAGACCATCGGCGGCGGTTTTTCCCGAATTTCAGGCACACCGGATCTCATGCCCACGGAATTCCTCTTTTCCATGTGGCCGACTCTGGAAGGGCTCGATGAACGGCTGCCGACGAAGTCCATCAAGGTCGGCGAACTCGCTTACCACCTGGGGCCTCTCTTGATGCATGGCGAGACCCTGGCCATTGTCCTGCTGGATGAGATCAACCGAATCCAGTCCAAGACACAGAGCGCCTTCCTGGAAATCATGCAGGAAAGAGGGATTACATTCGGTACTCAGCGACTCAGAATCCCGCACGCCCTTTTCGTCGCCACACGCAATCCGCTGGAGACTGAAGAGACGTTCGAACTGCCGGAGGCCCAGAGGGACCGGTTCATGTTTGAAGGCAACGTGCTGAAGCCGGAGGAAAGCGTCAGGATGGAGCTCATGATCAACCCTCTTTTTCAGGACGTGGATGAGATGATCAGCCAGGTGGAGCAGGTGATCGGACTCAATGAGCTTCACAGCATACGCAGGCGGATTCAGGAAAGCGTCGTGATTTCCCCGGAACTTGCCCGGTACATTACCGATCTCTCGGAAGCCACATGGCACCCCGGCGACTTCGTCTCAATCCCCGACCTGGAAGGCAAGGAGCTGGACGACATGGTTCGCGCAGGCCTGTCTCCCCGGGCGGAAATCGTCCTTGCCCAGGCAGGACGGGTTGTCGCCTGGATGAACGGCCGCAGCTATGTTGTTCCCGGCGATATTCAGGAGATATTTCTGGATGCTTCCTCCCATCGCTTTTTCCTGAGCCGACTGTCCATGAGGCGAAGGACCGATCTGGCCAGGGAAATCCTTGCAGGCATCCTCAAGAGGGTCCCGGCCCCGAGGGAAGCGAATGGAAAAAACCGGTAGACCCGACCTTTCAGGTATGATCGAGGAGTTGAACTACCGGGTGGATTTCAAGGTAAAGAGTCTCCATCCGGGGAAATGGCGGTCCATGGGCCGGCAGGGAGGGGGATACTCTTTCGATCGATTCGAACGGCTTTCGAATTTTCCCGATTTCCGGAAAATCGATTTCCTGGCAACCAGCCGAAATCCTCTGGCCAATGAACCGCTCGTGCGAGTCAACAAGCCTGTCGCCAGGATCGACCTGGTCATGCTGGCCGATCTCTCCTTGTCCCTTTCCTGCGGGTTCTCCGAACCGAAGCTGTTCCAGATCGCAAAACTGGCCACACTTTTCGGGCATACTGCCTATCGATTCGGGGACCGTTTCGGCTTTATCGCATTTGATAACAAACTCCTGAGAGAGTTCTACTACCCCCCTGTCCGATCCGCCAACATAGGGTTGCAGATCGGCCGGGCGCTGCTGGAATTCCAGCCCAACGCCCCCTCCACGAAACTCTCTATCAAGGATCTGGAACAATTCCTCCCGCTCAGGAAATCATTTGTTCTTCTTGTCTCGGATTTCTATCTGGACCCGCAGTCTCTGGGCACGATCCTGGAGCGGGTGGCTCGCCACAGGGTTGTACCGATAATCCTGAGACATGAACGGGAAAGAGAGTGGCCGCGAGGACTTTTCGGCGCCTTGAGACTGAAGGACTCTGAAAACGCGGCATCCAGAACGGTGTTCTTCTCTTCCGGAATCATCAACGATTTTGAAAGAAAGTCGAAACAAAACGAGGAAGAAATAAGGCAAGTCTTTCATTCTCATTCGGTCGAGCCCATCATCCTCGATGAGGTCACACCCGACCGCCTTCTGGAAGCGCTTGACAGGAGTTACGGGTGACCAGATTCTTCGTCTGCTTATTATCGGTTCTGGCCATCGTCTCATGGAACGGTACACTGGAAACCGTCCGGGCGAAAGCCGCTCCCCCTGTGTCTGTAGAGTATTCCCTGGAAAAGGAGCTCGGGTATTTCATCGGGGATACCGTCAAGGTCGGTTACAGGCTCACCATGCCTCCGGACATGTACCTGAGGGAAGACTCCCTGCCGGGCAAGGGTTCAGAGGGTGAATGGCTCGACGTGAGAGAGAGAAGCATAAAGGAAAGTGCGACCCGTAATGTTCGAACCTATGATCTTGAAATCGTGTACCAGCTTTTTTCGGCCGCAGTCAATGCGCAGATATATCGGATCCCCCCCTTCGAGTTCTCATACGGACCCAGGGAGAAAACAACAGCGTTCGTCTCCCGATTGCCTGCCGTTTCGCTCACTATTTCGCCTCTGACCTCTCTGGGAGATTCCTTCAAACCGGACGTGCTCTGGTCATGGACTTCTCCCTCTTCCAGGATCGTCCGATTTGCCGGTGCGGCACTGACGCTGACCGGCGGAGCTCTTGCCGCTTTCATGTTTTCCAGGAGAGGCCGAAAACGTTCTTATTTCAAGAGTGCCTTGAAGAGGATATCCCGCGAGCAGGATCCGGCGGCTGCTCTGGTCATCTTCAGAAACGTGCTGAATGAAAAAGCGGGAAGGGCGATCTTTCCCGGCAACCTCGGCGATCTCCTGAATGTCTTTCCTGAAGCAAAAGTATATGAAAAGGAATTGCTGAACCTGGTGCTCCTTTCAGATCAGATGAGCTTCAATCCCAACAGCGTCATGCAGGGCAACGGCTTGCTTGGAAGAATCTCGGAAACCATGAAAAAGCTCAAGAGGTTGGAGACATGGGCGTAGAAAGGACATGGATCCTCCTCCTGCTCCCGCCGGCACTGCTGATCCTCTTTCTTTGGAGAGCCCGGTCATTCTATGTTTTTCCCAGCCTGGATCCCGTTCCCGAGTCTCTCCCAAGCAGGCTCTTTTTCACGGTTTCCGGAACGAGCTATTTTCTGCTGATCCTGCTGCTCATCCTCCTGGCTGCGGGGATTCAATTCTCAGGAGGAGAACGTCTCCAGTACGGGTATGGCGCCGACATCATTTTCCTCCTGGACGAATCGCGAAGCATGAGAGACCCTTTCAACGCTCTTCCTGCAACTGAGGAAGCAAAAGCACAAAATGAGACAAGCAAGTTTCATGCTGCAAAGAGCGCCATCCAGCGTTTCATGGAGATGAGAAAAACCGGACATGATCGATATGGATTGATCGCATTCGGGTCATCTGCCGTCAAAATCCTCCCCTTGACCATGAACCATGAGCTGTTCCTCAGTTGTCTTGATGCCCAGGATTGCGTCCTCGCTTCCACCTTCCTGTACTTTCCAATGGCCTCCGGTATCGTTGAGTTGATGCGCTCCAGGTCCCGCAGCCGGATTCTTGTCCTCGTGTCGGACGGCGGAGGACCCCTGGACGATGACAAGTACGGTTTCAGCAACATTGTAAAGCAGCACGGGATACGGTTTTACTGGGTCTCTCTGGGTACGGACTGGCTCAACGAGCTGCCTCGTTTCCTGGAGCAGATAGGCCCGCTCGGCAACCGTATGGATGTCTCGAATGTTCCCGAGTTGGAAAAGGGGTTCGAGGAAATCCATCGGATTGAACGATCCCTCATCATCTACAGATCATCCTCACCAGGAGTTTCCTCCGGACCTTTTGTCTACCTTGCGCTGCTCCTCATGACGGTGACATGGCTGTCGCACTCGCTGTTTGTCTACCGTAGAAAGGCGTCGGGGCCATGAAAGAGATTGCCGCCTTTTTGCTGGTCGCTTTGCTCGGACTGATTCTGTTTCTGCTGAACGGACCGCTCGGCAGATGGGCGGACAACCTGCTTTTCAATCAGGAAGTCCGCCTCTCAAAAGCATACGAATATCTCGAGCAGGGTGATCAGGAGGCTCACGAGAAGGGTCTGGCAGAGTACATCCTTGCCGGCGGAGGCTCCAGATCCGGCCGGGCCCTTGCGCTGTACAATCTCGGCAACAGCGCCTTGTCAAAGGCTCGCCGGGGGGACCCGGCTGCTGCAAAGGACGGTGTATTCTACTTCAAGGAAGCCCTCAGGAACGATTCCCTCCTCTTTCCGGCCAAACACAACCTGGAGATCCTGGTGAGGATGAACGAGGAGAAAAGAGCGGCAGAGGGACGGGACACGGTCAAAGACCAGGATGGCAGGAAAGAAGTCAACAGTGAAGAAAAGATGGACGAAGAACTCGCCTTTCCTCCGCCTTTTCTCGGAAGCACACCGTGAGGTGAGCCGTGATTTCCATAGGGTTTGCCGATCCCCGTCACCTGCACCTGCTTCTCCCGCTTCTGATACTGATAGCCGCCGGGTTTTCGCTGAAATGGTATCTGAGCTTGAGATTTGAAGAATTTTTCAAAGGGGAGAATATCTCGGTTCCCGGTCTTTCCTCCAGGAGATCCTGGCTCAAAGGGTCTGCTTTATCCATTGCATTCGCTTCCATGGTTCTCGCTTCCGGGGGTCCATACCTGGGTACCAGCATTCGAGTCCACAGCTTCATGGCGCTTGTGGATATCTCCCAGAGCATGTGGTGCGAGGATCACCTCGAAAATGGGACTTCCCGCAGCAGGCTGGAGACGGCCAAAAAGAACCTGCTTTTGCTCCTCGATGAGCTGCCTGCCGAGAGCCGTTTCGGACTGGGTGTTTTCGCAGGCAGAAGCGACCCGGTCATGATCCTGACGCCTCCGCAGCAGGTCGGGAAATCCCGCTCCGATCTCAAGTCCATGGTCCAATCCATTCATTACTATTGGACATGGGAAGATGGATCGAACCTCAAGCAGGCTCTGGCCCACGTTGGCGCCATTCTCAAGGAGAACGAAGAGCGTTATGGAACAGGGTTGACCATGGCCATTCTAACGGACGGGGAAGAGCTCAGCGGGTACGCGGTGAGGCAGACTGATGTGGAAACCGATCACTTGCAGAACGTTCACTTCTATTTTGCGGGATACGGTACAGCGGAAGGAGCCCCGGTTCCTGAATTTGACGAGAACTGGAAGTTCAGGCAATACAGACAGTCATATGACGGCACCCCCATCGTCTCCAGATTGGATGAAGAGAATCTATCGAATCTGGCAGGTTTGCTCAACGGCGTCTATAAGCATGTCGAGAACGATTCCACGCTGTCCGATATGGTCCGGGACGACAGGTTCAAATCCGCAGCGTACGAGAGTAAAGTCGACGTGAGCTGGGCGCTCTGGCTGGGGAGTTTTGTTCTGCTGGTATTCTCTTTCCTGATCTGAGCGGTTCAAAGAAAGTTCGAGGTTCGAGGATCGTCGTTCCGATCCATCCCTTTCCTGGAACGCTAAACGCTGAACACTTCCACTGCTTCAGGGAATTTCTCCTTTCAGCAGAAAAGTCCTGGTCTCCGCCCCTTCATCACACAACGGCAGGATCTTGCGGTATTCGTTCGAGGTAAGACAACGTCTCAGGCTGACTTCGGACGGGAACTCCAGAATGATAAACAGCCCCGGCTGCCTCCTTTCCGGCTTTAACCCTTCGTTCAGCGGTATGGTCCGACCGCCGCGCACCAGATAGCGTCCGCCGTAATCGGCTAAAATAGTTGAAAGCCCTTCGACGTACCTGGTGTACGTGGTCTGATTCCTGACCCTTGCCTCCATAAGCATATATACCGGCATGGTCTTGTTTCCTTTCTGCTTGACCTCATTAGCGAAGTTCATTGCGGAAGCATGTTTGCCGGCCCCCGGACCGCTCTTCAATCCACATATTTCTATTACCACACTCTTCCAAAATCTTAAACTTTGATATATAGGACGCACATCTCATTTCGGAAGGATACCATGAATCCTCAGAATCGACCCACCCCCTCCCTTCCCATTCGACTCGCCGGCCCTGCAGGTCTCAGCATACAGGTAAACGGCAACGGAACCATCCGCCGCATGGATCACCAGGACATCCTCCTCAACCTCTACCTCGGCACCGAGATGGAGGGGGGGGTTGCCAATCTTTATCTGCGCCGGCACGGCTCATCGGTTGAATCTGTGCCTCTGCTCGGGCCATGCAGTCCCGCCTCCTTTCACGGCGATGAGCAGGCCGTGACCGCAACAGGCGAATGGCGCGGGATAGGATTTCACCTTTCGCTGTGTCTCTCGCAATCTTCCCCGGCCTGGTTCTGGCATGTGATGCTGGAGAACAGGGGCAGCAAGGTTGAGACTCTGGATCTCATCTATGTACAGGATCTGGCACTTGCCCACTATGGCCTTGTCAGACTGAATGAGTATTACGTCTGCCATTATGTGGATCACACACCGCTTGTGCACCCGGAACGAGGTTTTGTAGTGGCCTCCCGTCAGAACTTGTCCATGGGGAGCCGGAACCCGTGGGCAGTGATCGGCTCTCTTGGCCGATCGGTGGGGTATGCCACCGATGCAATGCAGTTTCACGGGCTTCAAAACCGTGCCGGCAGATCGCCTGCAGGATTGTGCCGGGGACTGCCGAGCGCCCGTCTTCAGCACGAGCACTCCATGGTTGCCCTCCAGAATGCTCCGGTGGTCCTTGACGTCGGCGGAACTGCCGAATGCGGCTTTTTCGGCCTGTACGAACCGGATCACCCTGAAGCCACCTCTCCATCGGATCTCGTTTCAGTCGACAAAGCCCTGCGATTGCCGGAAGCAGCGTCAATACGAGCACGGACGAGACATGCCGGCGCCAAACCGGCAGGAACCTTGTTCACCGATGGACCATTGCTGAATGGAGTCGATCTGACGGAGTGCGAACTGCCCGCTCTTTTCGGCGCCGAGTTCCGCGAAGAGGAGCGTGTGGATGGACAACTCCTCTCTTTCTTTGCGGGGGAACGCCGGCACGTTGCGCTGAAGGCCAAGGAGCTGAAGGTTTTGCGGCCTCATGTGCATATCCTGCGCACCGGCAGCAGATTGATGCCGGAAGAGAGCTCGCTTACCTCCACCACATGGATGGGAGGAGTGTTCCATTCCATGGTCACTCAGGGGCATGTCAGCATTAACCGTTTCCTCTCCACGGTTCACAGTTACCTGGGTCTCCTGCGCGAATACGGTCAAAGGATCTTTGTTGAAATAGACGGCGGTTGGCGCCTCCTGGATATCCCTTCCGCCTTTGAAATGGCCCCCCAGCACTGCCGATGGATCTACAAGCACGAGAAAGGATCGATTGAAATATGGAGCAGGGCTCTCACCGAGAGACACGAGCTCACGCTCTCGGCCCGGGTGATTTCCGGATCTCCCGTCCGCTTTCTTGTCTCCCACCATGTAGCGATCAATGGGGACGATGGAAGCGACGCCATACCGGTTCAATATGTTCGTGAACAGGAAGGGGTCTTCGTCAGCGCTCCGCCGGACTCGGACGTGGGACGCCGTTTTCCGGGCGGCGGGTTCCTTATCGCGCCCCTTCCGGGAACAGTGCTTGAGAAGATCGGAGGAGACGAGCTGCTGTTCTCCGACGGCCGATCCCGAAATCAGCCTTTTCTCTGCATGGAGACCGGCCCCACAGCATCGGCCGATTTCCGCATCATTGGACGGCTCATTTCCGAGACCCCTGCGGAATCGCAGGTGCTGGATGAAAGGTCCTACACGGAATACGTCACCTCCGGACTCCGCATCCACCCGCCCCTCGCCGGTCCGCTTAAGACCCACGCAGCCCGGGTGGGGGAGATCCTGCCCTGGTTCATCCACAATGCGCTCATTCATTACCTTGCCCCCCGCGGGAGCGAGCAGTACACAGGCGGCGGATGGGGCACGCGCGATATTTCCCAGGGACCGGTGGAGATGCTGCTGGCTATGGGCAGAACCGATCCGGTTCGGGATCTTCTCACCCTGCTCTTCAAGGCCCAGAATCCCGATGGCAACTGGCCTCAGTGGTTCATGTTTTTCGACCGGGAACGGAACATCCGACCCGGCGATTCCCATGGGGACATAGTGTTCTGGCCCCTGCTCGCCCTCGCTCAATACCTGATCGCTTCCGAGGACCGCGGGTTTCTGGATGAGGGGGTGGTGTTCTTTCATCCCGAAGGGGAAGCATGTGCGGAGCGCGCTTCAATATGGCAGCACGTGGAGCGCGCAATGACCATAATTCGCGGGCGGGTCATTCCCGGCACGCATCTGGCGGCTTACGGCAACGGGGATTGGAACGATTCACTGCAACCGGTGCAGCCCGGGATGCGGGAACATCTCTGCAGCAGTTGGACCGTGACCCTTCACTACCAGACACTGAAGACCCTTGCCCTGGCCTTGACTCGTCTCGGCATGAACGACCGCGCCGCCCAGCTCGAAAACGCGGCATTGGAAGTCCGCGACGACTTCAAGCGCTTTCTGATTGTCGATGAAACGCTGACGGGATTCGCCTACTTCCCTGAAAAGGACCGGGTCGAATATCTTCTGCATCCGCAAGACAGGACGACAGGCATCACCTACAGCCTTTTGCCCATGATCCACGCGATCATTAACGATCTTCTCTCCCCGGATGAAGCACGGAAACATCTCGAAATCATCAGGACGCATCTTCTCGGACCGGATGGGGCCAGGCTCTTCAACCGACCCCTGGAATATCGCGGGGGACCTCCGCGCTACTTCCAGCGCGCTGAGAGCAGTTCCTTTTTCGGCCGCGAAATCGGCCTCATGTACACCCATGCCCATCTCCGCTATGCGGAAGCGCTTGCGCGCTATGGTGACGTCGATGGCTTTTTTAAAGCCCTTTGCCAGGCCAACCCTATAGGACTGCAGGATCTGAACCCTTCTGCCGCACTGCGCCAATCCAACTGCTATTATTCCAGCTCGGATGCGGCTTTCGCGGACAGGTATCAGGCTGGCGCAGAGTATGAGCGTGTTCAAAGAGGCCAAATCCCCTTCGAGGGGGGTTGGCGAGTGTATTCGAGCGGAGCCGGTATCTGGACCAGACTTGTTCTCCATTGTTTGCTGGGTCTGCGCCGGGAAAAATCACTCCTGGTCATAGACCCGATGATCCCCCCCTCTCTGGACGGACTTCGGGTTGAAATGGAATGGGAAAGCAGGATAATAGAGGTGACCTACCATATCCGGGCGCGGGGATTCGGCCCCATGGCCGTGCACTTGAACAGTCGGGAACTCCCCTTCACCCGTGGCCGGAATCCCTATCGCACAGGGGCAGCCGAGATTTCGATGAAAGCGGCGCAGGAACAGTTCGCGGGAGGGGTCAACCGGATGTCCGTATTTCTGGGTTGATTAGAACAACCCCTCTGGACCCCGGTTTTTACCAGGGTGACGCCTTTTTGCTGGATCATCCAAATTCAAATGACCAAAACGGTAATCTATGAGAGGTTTACCTGTCCTTGTTTCGCTGCGTGAAAATTGTTTAGTTTGCTGGTATGTGCCGATATAAGGAATATTGCCCGGTGCTTGAGTCCCTATGCCGGGGATCGAAAGGGGCATAGCGCAAAGAGCATAGCGCATGGCGAAAGCAAAGAAATTGCAAAGATGACAACTTATTAAACAAGCATGAGTCTACCTTCATCTATGAAAAAGGAGATCAGCTGCAGGGTCACCCGCACCCTGATCGTGTATGTTCGTGAAGTGAATGGATCCTTGGGCGGCCTCCTGGACGGCCTCGATCTTGACGAAGCCTATCTCATGGACACGAACAACTGGGTTTCACACTCATTCCTGCAGGTGCTCTATGCAAGAATGATAGACCTCCTCGGCGATGAGAATGCTGTCTATAAAATGAACCTGGCAGGCACGCGGCTGCACCCCCTGGGTCTTCTGGATTGGATCGCCAGGCTGCTCGGAAATCCCAAACTGATTTACACGCAGGCCCCCAGATACAACAAGCTCCTCAAAGTCAACGGCGATGTCTTCATACATGAGTCCGGGGAATCCTGGGTCCTCCTCGAAGACCGCTATCATGACAGCGCTCAAAAGACCCGTCTTGATTGCGACTACACCAGAGGAGTCCTTGCGGCCATCCCGACCATCTACGATATGCCGCTGGCCGATGTGGAGGAAATCGAATGCCAGGTGGCCGCGAAATCCTACGGCACCAGAGTATGGCCGGACAAGCCGGTTTATGGGGCCAGGGGGTGTCTTTTCAGGATCCGCTGGAATTCCAGACAAAGGCCTCCGCTCTGGAAACGCATTTTTCAACAGTACGGCGTCTATCGCAAAGCCATACACGATCTGCAGGAAGCAAACCGGCTGATCCAGGAAAAATACGACGAGGCAAGAAGGCTGGCCACAGAGTTGGAGACGGCCAATCGGGAACTGACCGCTTCAAAACAACAGCTGGAAAGCTACATGGCCGAACTGAAGACTTCCGAGCGCAGGTACAGGCTCCTGGCCGAGAATGTGACCGATACGATCTGGACCATGAGTCTGGATCCCTTGCGGTTCACTTATGTAAGTCCTTCGGTTCAGCGGATGCGCGGCTACTCCGCCGAAGAGGCCATGGCCATGTCTCTGGAGGAGACATTGACGCGTGAGTCCCTGGACAGAGTCTCCACTCGTCTCGCAGAGGAACTCGCGAAAGAAGTCTCCTCATTTGCGCCTAACAGATCTGCAACCTTTGAACTCCAGCAGTGCTGCAAGGACGGCTCCACCGCCTGGGCAGAGGTCACGACCACCTTTCTGCGAGATGTAAAGGGAAGGCCCGTCGGGATCCTGGGGGTGAGCCGCGACATTACTGAGCGAAAAAGAGCCCAGGAGCTTCATCAGGCCAAAATTGCCGCGGAGGCTGCGAACGCGGAAAAGAGCAAGTTCCTCTCCAACATGAGCCACGAGCTCAGAACGCCTTTAAATCACATTATCGGGTTTACGGAATTGCTGAGGGGGAAGAGCTTCGGAAGCCTGAACCCGATGCAGGAAGAATATCTCTCGGATGTCCATGAAAGCAGCCTTCATCTGCTCTCCCTGGTCAATGAGGTCCTTGACGTGTCAAAGATCGAAGCCGGGAAGCTCGAGCTGAAAATGTCGCACTTCGATCTGAAGACTCTTCTTGAGCAGACTCTGACCATCATCATGGACAAGGCAAGAACGCGGAACATCGACTTGAGAACGAGCATCGAGGAAATCCCGTCAACAATTGCCGCCGATCACCTCCGCGTAAAACAGATCCTCTACAACCTTCTTTCCAATGCCGCAAAATTCACACCGGACGGCGGGAGCATCCTTTTGAGCGCCCGCGTGACATCCGGGGAAGCAAAAGAGAATTCTGCGGCCGGCGAAAACACGAGAAATGAAGTGGAGATCAGTGTGGCGGATAATGGTATTGGTATCCGCAAAGAAGATCTGGCCAGGATCTTCGAACCTTTCTCCCAGCTCGAAAGCTCATTGAGCAGAAAGTACCCTGGAACGGGCCTGGGCCTTGCGCTCACCCGCAATCTCGTCGAAATGCACGGAGGCAGGATATGGGTGGAAAGCGAAGGTCTCGGGAAGGGTTCGACCTTCCGGTTCACCCTGCCGATCTAGTGTATTGCGACGGAAGTCCTTTTGCATGCCATTTGCTCGGCAGCAGTACTGATGTATGGCGGAGGACCAGTGTGGTCTCCACGTCCATCTCTGAATGGAATCTGTTGCTGAGAACCGCCGCCCGCCTTTGCTGCCCTTGACGCATGCGGTTCCCCCAGTGCTCCTCGTTGTCCGCGCTTCGCTTGGACTCCCACCCCTGCGGGGCGGTTCCCATTTTCTTGAAAAAAGACCCCCAGTGCCAACCGCCTGGAGAAAGCGTCTGGGTAAAGCCATATGGGCGTCTTACGCGGTCTCTTTGGCAGTGTTGCTCATCGTGACCTATTTCCCCTGGCTCACCACCTTCCTGCCCAGGATTTTTATGTGAGGTGCAAGGCCACGAGTCGAGTCATCACTTTGCTTATTGGCGGTCCGACAATACGAGGAAGGCGTTGGAGTCGATGATTCCTTTGACTGTTCTTGCGAAATCGGTGGAACATTCGGGACGTGGAAAGAACTTGAAAAAGGAGGAGATCCGGCTGAGTTTGTCCAGTTCCTTAAGGGCCTTCCTCAGGGTGGCCGACGGGTTCCTGTCGGCACAATGGGAAGCAAACAAGGGATGCTTTGGGTCGATCCAGCCGCGCTTCAGGTGGTTGGTCAGTATGCCCTCGCAGCGGCACCGATTGGACTCGTCGAAAAGACCGCAGTTTGCGGAGAGGAAGTCCAAAACCTTTTTCCGGGCACGTGAAAGCCTCTGGCGAAAAGTGGCGGGCGAGATTTCAAGAATGCTGGCGCCTTCCCTGCTGGAGCAGTCCATGACCGCCCCCAGAATGAAAGCCAAACGATGAGGCCGATCCAAAACCAGCAATAGTGCCTGCGTGCAGGCGAGGTGCATCTCCAGAGTCATAAGCGGCTCCGGCGCTTCCAAGGGCTCGGAAAACCAGCCCATGGCTTCAGCCTTGTCTATCACCCCATAGGCCTTTTCCATGGTCAGTTCTCTCCTTTCCGCCCGGCTTCTCCTCATTGTCTTGAGATGGTTCGCCGCAATCTGTAAGGCCCAGGCCTTAAAGGTCCCTTCAAAGCGGAAGCTCTTGAGGTGCGTAACGATCTTTGTGAGAATCTCCTGGGTGGCGTCCTCCGCATCCGAGGGATGGAAGAGCATACGCAGGGCAAGTCCGTAGACAGGATTTTGTATACGGCGCACAATTTCCTCCAAGGCCTCTGCCGAGCCATGGAGAGCGTCAGCGACCAACTGCTCGGTAGTGAATTCCGCAAGCATGCCAACCATTCCTGCCTCCGGCGTCTTTCGAGCAGGGCCCGAGTGTGACTGTTCCCTGCTTAGTGTTAATTTTCATAAATGCGGTAACGTATCGTGCGGAATTTATCCCTTCGTGTTCTTCGTGCTCTTCGTAGTTGATCCCGGTTTGTTTTCACCACGAAGGACACGAAGACCATGAAGGTTGAGAGCTACAGTCCCGATCTTTCTTTAGCCAGGATCGCGGCGCCGAGGGCTCCGACCGTGTCAGGTTTCGGTGGAACGAAAATCTCCGTGTTCAGGGCTGACTCGATTGCGCGGACCACCCCCCCATTATGTGCAACTCCTCCTGACATGGCAACCTTGAGCCCGTTGAGGTCCGGTGCGACTCTTTTGACCAGTGAAGCAATGCGGCAGGCTATGGCCCGGTTGAGGCCGCTTGCGATCTCGTTGACCTCGACACCGTCTGCAATCAGGGAAACGATCTCGCTTTCCGCAAAAACCGTGCACATGCTGCTTAAGGTTAAGCTTCCCGAAGCACCGCGATCGAGCTCGCTCAAATCTCCGATCTCCACCTGCAATGCCCTGGCCATGGCCTCCAGAAATCGGCCGGTGCCGGCCGCGCATTTGTCGTTCATTGCAAATTCCAAAACACGGCCTGCGCCGTCCAGCCGTATGGCTTTGCTGTCCTGTCCGCCGATGTCTATCAGTACGTGCGTTCCCGGAAGGAGAGCCTCCATCCCGCGTGCATGACACGTGATCTCGGTAACAGAGGCCAGCCGCTTCTCAACGCGCTCTCGTCCATACCCCGTTGACACGGTTGCCCTGATATCGGCATGGGAAATCCGAACGGCGTCCAACACCTCCCGAATGACACGTTCGATGGCTTCACGATTGCGGGCGCCGGTGGGAACCACAGACGCGGCCAGCACCGTCCCGTTATGGTCCAGGAGTACCGCATCACAGGACAGACTTCCAAGATCCACACCAAGAAAGTACATCCAATACCTCTCAGTGAGACTCTACCCGCAGAGCCCCGCTTCGCGGGAGAGACGCGCAGCCTCAGGTGACCCCCTCAAAGGGGGTTCAACGGTAGAACCTCTCCCGGTCCACCACAGGTGGATGGTTCAGTGACAACTAGTTCACCCGCTGACAAGCGCGGCGACTTTCAAGGAGTTCCACGAACGCTTCAAGCCTGGTTCTCAGTTGACCTTCGGCAAAATTGCGCGAGTCTGCGCAGTCAACTTCAAGATTGATTACCGGAATGTCCATTTCCTTCAACGCCGCCTCGACAAGACCTCTGGAACCTGTGCCCTGACGGCACCCCCAGTGACAGGGGTTGATCGCCCCGTCCACCTTGTAGGCCAGAGCGAGCTCTGCTATGTGCTTCAGCCTGTTGCTCGCGGGGCCGTTGAAAGGGAAACCGATGGTTCGACGAGCGAGCCCGATATACGGATCCTCCACATCGATGGGTTCCCAATAGATGTCGTTGAGCTCATCAACGACAATGACCGCCCGGTATTCGTCGCGCAGCATTCTGATCAGAGGATGTTTGAACTGGATAGATTCCTGCAGCCACATCAGCCGGAGACGCTCTCCAGGCACGCCGCTTTCCCCCCTTTCACAACGCCGGGCGAACTCGTCACGAAAGGCCTCGGCAACGTCGACGCCCGTTTGCGTGCCAATGAACAACGGCAGGAGCAACCCGAAGTTCATGAGTTCCGTGCCGTTGGTCGGGGACGGGACACGCTTGGCCAGGTCATAGGCCTTCGCCGCTGCTGTACGCGCTTCGTTGGTCTTCTTCATGGCGGTCCGCAGTCGACCCTCATCCAAAGGTTGGCCTGTGTGAGCGGCCACGAAAACCGTCATATCCTTGAACTGCTGCGCAAGGTATCGAACGCTTTCTTTTGATAAGTCTCCGGGCACATGGACTACAAAAAGAGGGCAATCGAACGATCGGGCCAGCCGCTCAATCGTAGCCAAACCGGCCGTACACGGGCTGCTGGACGCGATCACAAAATTTGCCTTCGGCATCATTCCCTTATCAGTCGCTCCAATCACCGCACGATGCCATCCGCAACCGTCCGCAAGGAATCCGGCCTGCTCAGAGGCCTCGAGAAACGGGACTGCCGTTCCGGCAGAGGCGAGCGTTCCGCCGATGAACTCGACAAAGCACGAGGTGACTCCCATTGCGCTCAAGAGGTCGAAAGGGATGCAGACACCGCACCAGGCAATACAATGCTCATTGGAATAGAGTCTCTGCCCCAGTCGAAGGATCTCCAAGGTGAATTTCCCTCTGGCAGAGGGTTGCTTCGAAAATTTGGCCTCTAAGGTAGACACCATGCTGTCAAAATACCGGTTAATCATCTGTCACCTCCTGAGCATTTCAGCAAAGGCTTCAATGCGTGTGCGATGTTGTCCGAAAGAACGCATGGTGCAATCCCCTTCGATTTGCAGCAAGGGAATACCCGCTTCTCGGAGGAGTTCCTTCACCCCAGGGATCCGGGCGATGTACGGATCACAGAACTTCGCGGCGCAGGCAATCACGCCTCGTGCATTGCATGCAAGGGCCCGCTCCAGGACCTCCTCTGCAATTCCACCCGGCTTATCGGGCTTGATCATCCGCGCGCAGCGTGGCCGCGACAGGGTACCGCGTGCCAGTCGTGTCAGGATGTCGCCCGGTCCTGTAATCTCTAGGGGAGCAAATTCGCGGGCTCCTGTGCAAAAGTCCGCTTCCACAATTTTGGCGCCACAGGTCTCGAACAGCTCAAACGCTTCCGGATCGGGCAATACATTGCCGAAGGCAAAGATCGGGACTCCACTGTTATCGATCGAATGGGACAGCGGCTCCCCTGCCGCGATTTTCAGCATCGCACAGGTCTCATTCAGGGGGTGTGTAACCGCGCGGTTATACAAAGCCTGGAGACGCGCCGCTCCACCGCTTGCGCCACCGTTGCGAAGCCGTTCCCGAAGGGTCGCGAAGAGGTTCGCTGCTTCATTGTATCTCTCGATGCTTTCTCCTATAGTTTTTTGCGAAACCGGCTCTCCTCTCCATTCCGACAGAACATCTGCGAGTCGAGACAATTCGCGCGCGAAATAGGGAACGGCCGTTTCGCCCGGGATAGCGGGCAGATCGATGAGAACCATTCGATCGCCCGGCCTTACCGCTCGCCACGCGTCGGATAAACGTCTCATGGCATCACAGCTGTTTAGAAATACGACACCGGCCAATGCCGGCAAGTCGTGCCCCAAGGCGCGATCAAGAATTCGTTTGATGTGGGGACACAGGTTATCGTGAAGAATTCGTCCGGCCAATTCAGGCGAACTGCCCAAAGGCAGAATGCGGTATGGAGCGAACCCGGCCGCATCGATCAACGCCAACGGGGTGTATGCGCAGGTAAAGCCAACATTGGAAGTCACGTTTTCCTTCATCGATCCACGTCCTCGTACGATTAGGTCAAGGAAACCCGCGGGACACCTCAGGGCGCTCGGCAGGGTCTTTATATTATTGACAACCCTGCCTGCCCAAGTGTGACAAAAAAATTTGCCACAGTTTGTCAAGAAGCTCCAGAGTCCATTCATGGGCAGCAATGCCGCGCGATTCTGTATCTTATGAAACCGACAGCAGCCAGAATTCTTGAGCCCTTCTTCTCAGCCACAGCCGCCTGTGGCAGGGCGGGCAGGTCCATATCGATCTGCATGAACTGAGGCAAAACCTGATGTGGCGGGAGTTCGATACGAGTTTGTGACGTGAGGCGAGAACGGTGGCCTGAGTATGGTCGTTGACCCCAAGCTTGTTGAAGATGTTGTTGATGTGGGTTTTTACCGTGTTCGGGCTGATGGAGAGCAGTTCCGAAAAACCTTCAAGAATGCTAATTCAACTGACCTTTCTGCAGCACGGAAAGGATCCAGTGCTGCATGAAGATATCCGAGAAAACGTAAGTTCCTTCTTTCGACTTGTAAAGTATACCCTTTTTCACGATGGAATCCAGAGAAGCCTTAATGGAGGAGGATGGACCTATGCCATGGCTCAGTTGGAAATCTCTTGAGAATGGCTTGGCTTCAGGTTCTTTGCTCAAGGCCGACAGCAAAGCTTTCTGCTGAGGGGTCGCGGTGCGCCAGAGCAGTTCGAAATGAGGAGAATCCTGTTCGGCAACGATCGTCGGCAGTGTTTGAATGCGCTCAGGGGTCACTCTTCTATCCGCCTGGGCTCTATCCCAGAGCACATGACAAAGTCTTTGAATATTGTAGGGGACATCCCTCCCCTGGACGATAATGGGTTCCAGATCGCGCCTTTCCACCTGGTATGAGCCTTTTTGAAACCACCGGTAGATGAAATCCAGATATTCCTTTCTATTGATTGGCCCCAATTCCATAATTCTTCCAAGTCGATAAAATGCCCTGTTCCTATCCTTTGCCATGGAGATCATCACGGATTCTTCGGAACCCGAAAAGACGTAACCGATTTGGTCTTGCTGCTGCACCTCGGAGCGAAAGGCCTTCTCGACGCTCCTGCCGTCGTACTTTTCCAAATCGGAGAATTCGTCGATCACCACGATCAGCTTTTTCTTCTTCCTGCGTGCCAGTTCCTCCGCATTGCGCATCCCCTCGATCAATGCGGGCACCGCTTCTTTCTCGGCAGGCGGTATCTCCAACCCGGCCGATATCTCACCCCCCGGTCCGGCTTGCACCCGCGGGCGGAGCCTCTTCATGCCCGCAAACATCTTCACCAGCTTGTCGGTGCTGGTCTCGAGGGCAGTTGAGGTGGACTGGGTGAATCCGACAGCAAATGCCCTCAGATCCGTATAGGCGTTGAGGTCGATGTAGGCGGTACCAAAGCCTTTTTCCTGCAGTTCATCCAGCAGATTGGATAGCAGACTGGTTTTCCCGAATCTTCTGGGAGAGATCAGGAAGACCTTGTTGAGGTTGAACATCTCCCGAGACAGTTCCGCAAGCTCTTCCCGGCGATCCGCAAAGAAGCGTCCCCTGACTACACCACCGTATTTGAAGGGGTTCTCTATCATACGCTTTTACCGGTTCGTTAATTACGGATCGTATTTAACGGATCTGAAAGCGTTTGTCAAGATTCTGAGAAAAAGGCTCTGAGAAAAAGGCACGAGATCCCGCGTCAGGCGCTACAGCGTCCACCTGAGCAGGACCACCACCCGGTCGTTGTCTCGCCACTGACCGACGTAAGAGGCATATTCGCCGTCAAACATTTCCATGTAGATCTCCGAGACAAGCCCGGGGTATAGCCTGTAGGAAAAGCCCACCCGATGGTACTGGGAGTCATAGCGCAGATCCTGATCGGTGACGTACATTGCTTTCAGGTCTTCTGTAATGCCCAAGAGCAGCCGCACCACGAGGTCGTCCTTGAACGGCCGGATAATTTCCGAGCTGAAAAAATATCCCGGTGCATCCTGGCGGCTGGTAATGGTCTCTCCGGCGTAGTCAACCAGGATATCGATCCGCTGCATTCCGAGAGCCGCAGCCAGTCGCGGAGCCGTGTACCCTGCCCCGACAACGTAACGGACGAAGCTGTCATCCTCCTTGTCCGGTGAGAGGCTGAACACTCCGTCTCCATGGAAAGTGAAGTTGCCCCAGGTAGTGGCCGCACCGCCGCCTACCTTGTGGACTACCGGGTTTTCCTTGCTCAGGGTGACGGTATTGGGGTCCTCCAGGATCCGGATAACGGGAAACTCGCTGGGGCCGAAAAAGTAGGAGCCGTAGAAATCCACGAGGCCGGCGGAGCTTTTGAATTTGGCCAGGTACCCGAACTCGTCCATGGATCCCCCCGGCAGGTTATTCCTGACGCTCAGCGTCTTGGTGTCCAGCAATCGCCTCAGCACTTCGTCATCACGGAAGATGAGCCAATAGTGATACAGGATGAGGGAGAAGATATCGTCGATCACAAGATCTTTGTAGAATTTCTCCTTGAACCACGTCCCCTCCAGCTCGTTCTCCAATGCGTTTTGGAAGGGCATCCATCTGGAGGTGATATGCGGAAATTTGGGGTCCTGAAAAACCGGCAGCACCGCCGCGGTCAACAGGGTATCCCCGAGAGCGTAGTCCGCGGAAATCTGCCACAACCCGAAAGTCCTGGGTTCCACCGGCACGTTCAGATCAATGGGATGATATACGTAGGACGGCTGGTACACCAGTGCCATGTCCCTGGGCATGACCCTTCTACCAAGGGTCACGTCCAGGTTGCCCTGGTTGAATGTCGTATAGATTTCATTCAACTCGAAATAGCGTCGCCGGCGGTCCTCGTCGCGCAGGAAATGCGAAATCCCGGCATACATCTCTTCCTGAGTCCCCGCCTCCAGCCAGCCTGATGCATGCAACCGCCAATGGTCCTGCCCTGTCCAGGTGTTGAATGCCAGAGACAGCTCACCCGTGTCGTCGTCGGGTCCACCCCTGTTTTTATTGAAATGAACGTATCGGCCCGTTGCTTCGACGTGGGAGTGTTCAAAAAGCTGCAGGAAGACACCGGCAGTCGAACCACCCGGCACAAGGTCGGCGGGGTCGGTTTTCTTACCGTCTTCGGCCATGATTGCGTCCAGATCATCAAAAAGCTTGCTGTCTTCGGCATCGGCAACCGTGGTCATGACCATGCACAATAGCGCAGCAAGGATTCCAACAAAGCCGTTGAGTTTCAAATCGATATTTCCATTCCCCTGAGAACGGTTCCGTCTTTACCCCAACGAACCGGACACACCCCTCTCCGAGAGCACCAGCTGCCCCACGGTCAACTGACCGCCGAGAATACGTGCGAGGTTGCGATAGACCTTGCTGCTGATGTGCGGATAGAGATTATGCAGCCGTTGGAGGCTCTCCCGGCTGATCTCCACGTATTGGATGTCGCTGACCGCCTGGGTGTTGTCGGGGCGCTCCCAGTTCTCGAGCATCCCCATGATCCCGAAGACATCCCCTGAACTGTAATAGGCATGGGCCACTTCCCTTTGCGTACCCGACTGCAATCCATACTGCCGCGCCTGTCCATCGAGCAGCAGGTACATGCTGTCTCCGGCACTCCCCTCATGGTAAATAATCTCGCCGGCTCTGGCCTCGCGCACCCGCGACAAGAGCACGACCTTTTTTATCTGCCACACCTTCATGTCCCTGAAAAATTCCGACTGCTCGATGACCTCTTTCTTCAAATGAAGGCTCAGCATATCCCACAGGGTCAGCAACCGAGTACTGGACATTAGAACCGGGGTGACGATAACGTCGGAGATGAAGGCGACCAGCATAACCACTGCGGAAAGGATGCCGAACTGGACGATCACCATGAAGTTTGAAAACATCAGGACAAAAAATCCGAGGCTCAGGGCAACGGAGGTGGAAAAGGCCGCCCGAAACTCGGATCGGACGACAATCCGCATGGCGATGTTCTGATCCTTCACGGTGTGCATCTCGTGGTTGTACCGGGTCATGAAATGCAGGGTGTCGTCAACGGCAATACCGATGGCGACCACCGCAACCATGGCCGTGCCGACATTCAGGGGAATGCCGAAAAGCCCCATGATGCCGAAGGTGATCGCAACGGGAATGACATTGGGAATCAGGGCCAGGAGCCCGGCCTTTGCATTCAAGAAGATGACCGACATGATGATAAAGATGATGATGAGCAGCAGTCCGATCGACTTGGCCTGCCCTCCTGCGATGGCATCCGCTGCATTGAGCGCCAGGATGGCGTCTCCCACGAACGCGACTTTGAAATAGGGGTTCAGCTTTTTCTGAACGAATGCTTCCAGCCGTTCGAGGGCGGCCTTCTGCCGGAAAGAAGAATTGAGGTTGTGTCGCACCAGTATGTTGACTTCGCTGAAATCGTGGTTGGCATACCGGGAGATATCGCTGTCGGTAAGAAACGTCAGATATTGGGAAACCCGCTGTCGAGTCTCCGGGAGCGCGCCGGCTGCAGCACCCCCTTCCATCTGCCGATGAATCAGCGCGATAAAGTCGGCCAGGGAAACAGACTCGTCGAAGTCTCCCTGTGTGCGGATAAACTCCTGAATTGCGGCGATCTCCGCCAGATTGGCCGGCTCCTTGAAGATGTCGGGATGCCCGCCGCTGATCCGAATGAAAAAGGACTGGATTCCCGGCAGCTCGGCGCTCAGAGCATCGACCCGCTGCACGACGTCTGAATCCTTCCTGAAAAGCGAAACCACGTCGTTTTCCAACCTCACCCGATAACTCATGATTCCCACAAGTACGGTGATGGCAATAAAGCCGAACAGCATCTCTCTCCTGCGGGTCTCAAGGAGCCGGATCAGCCACTCGACAATACGGCCGAAACCGTCGGTTTCATGAGCCGCGCCGTCGCGGGGAACATTCTTCACTTTTTTCGTGCCGAACAACTGGAAATAGATTGGCGCTACTAGGGAGGTGATCAACGGGTTGATAAAAAGGCCAAAGGAGGAGGCCATGCCGAATTGCAGGAGTATGGTGATGTCACTGATGCATATGGATAAGAAGCCCAAAAAGGTCGTCAACCCCGTCACGAAGATCACCGTGCCCAACCTTTTTATCATCCGCTCGATAGCGGATTTCCGTCCGCCGGTTTCCCGAACCCCTTCATTGTACTCCGAGACCAGATGAATGTCTTCGGTAGAGCCGATCACGATGATCAAGCTTGGTACGATGAAGGTGAGAATATTGATGGGAATGGAGGTTATCCCCATGAATCCGAGGGTCCAGAGGATGCTGAGAGCCGATGTCAGAAAGGGCAGGGCGACGCCGGCCAGGGAAAAAGTGGTGATGATGAATGCCGCGAACAAGACCCCTATGGACATGGGAATGATATGCTTCTGGTCGGCGATCATCATTTCGGCGACCCGGTATTTGAGATAAGGTGTTCCGATCTGGAAGATCTTTTCGAAATGAGGGGAGAGGGGGCTGATAGCCGATGACACCGTTTCGGATAGCTTCTTGTAGAAACCGGGCTCGGATCGCTCCTCGTCTACATACAGGTTGATGGCCATGCTGCGGCCGTCTTCGGAGACGAGATTGCCTGCGATCATCGGATTGTTCCGTGCATCCGCCAGAACCTCTTCCGCCTCTTCGACTGTTTCCGGAACCCATTCCATGAGCGGGCCGCTTACAAGCATCCCTGACTCTTTTTTGAAATTATTTGCGGTGAAGACGCTTTCGACCGTCTTCACCCCAGGGACTCCTTCAAGGGCAGATGCCAGGGACTCCAACCGTTTCAGCTTTTCTGGGGTAAAAAGATCCCGATCGTGCACATAGACGATATTGATCTTGTCGGTGCCGAACAACGCGGTGGTCTCTTCATACACCTTTTTTTGAGGGTCGTTTTCAATGGTAAGTCCTTCAAGGGAAGGATCCATGGAAACCCGGGACACCTGAAACGCCGCCAAGACAGAAATGGCCGCCAAAATGATTCCCACCAGCATCGGATGCCGGTGGCTGAAAGCCATTAACTTTCCCATGACATCATTCCTGACTTCTTCTGAGTATTTTCCGCCGGAGGTGAGGAATCATGATGCATGCCGGCCGGACAGGATGTATTTTTCGGTGAACATGGAGTCTTCCAGGGGAATGTTGATCTGCTTTTTCTTCACGCCCATGAGCGTTTTGTGGCCGGTTTTGATGGTCTCCATGAGCACTTTTTCAGAGAACCAGATGTCGCCTTCGACATTGATCAACCCCTGATTGATCTGGGTCTTGATGTGCCGGTTGTTCCGGTCGTAATACTCCATCTTCACCGCAAAGAAGATATCCTTTCTAATCCAGACAACCCGTTTCCCATAAGTGCTTTCCTTCTTCTTCTCTTCGGTTGCCGGCACGACTTCAATCACAAAACAGTCGGCGCCTTCGACGGACTCGCTTTTCGGTTCCGAATAGACATAATCCTCGACGGCGTCAGGCTGAAGGTCTTCATAGGTAAAATCGCTTCCCATGAAAGCACTTCGTTTTCCCCGTTCGGCGATCAGTTGCAGGGCGGCTTGCCCGGGCAGGTACAGCCACTGCTTGTGTCGGCCGTCACCCAGCTCCCATGTCAAAAGGGCGGTCCCCTCAAGATCTTTGGGTTCCTTAAAGACGATCATCGTGCGGCTGAGACCGTCTTCAAACTGCTTGGCAAAGCGCCGCAACGTCCTGGCCTTCTTATTGCCGGATTCATCCACAAGCAGCATTACGACCTCGTCCGCAGCGCTCCTGACCGTATGTCTCTTCTTGTGAATCTCTATTATTTCTTTTCCGCTCAGTCCATCAGCCGCAACCTGCTGGGTGAGGCCGGCAAGAAGTACCGCAAGAAATATTCCGATTGTTTTCATCTATTCTCCTTATGGCGGGACCCTTTGCTCGGAACATCGACTGATTACAGATCCGCCGGGTCTACCCATCTACACACCCTCACTTCCCTGGGGTGTTGAGCTTCTTGTAATAGGAGTTTGATAGATAAATGGCAGCCAGGGGGTTGTGGCCGGTGACGCGGTCTTTCACCGCAAGCACCGTAGTGGGGGCTTCGGCGTATTTGAAGAAGAGAGAATCATGTCCCACGCAGAGGCCGAGAAGTACATTGAACTCGGTCTTTTCATTATTCAGCACCTTGGCCTGGAAAATGGGGTTGCACATGGACTCATCCGTGTCCTGGAAGATCTTGTCCTCCTTTGCGATCCCGAGCTTGTCCTTGGAAGTTCTTCCGGCCTTGCAGAGAACAGAAACCACCTCAAACCCGTGGCTCTTGAAGATCTCTTCGACGATTCCCGCTTCCTGCGTGAGGCCGAGACAGAAAGCCAGCCCGATCCGGTTGTAATTCATCTTTTTGGCAAACTCGCAGATTTCAACGATCCGCGTCTTTGTGGGCTGCATGACGTAAGGCCGCTCATTGCGGTTGGCGTAGCATGCGGCTTCTTGCCTGGAGGCCTGCAGGGCAAACTCATGAACTGCGGGCAGGTCATATTCCCGATTCGCTTCCTCCAGGACCTCTTTCCGTGTGAGGGTCGGACACCCCTTTGAACTCTTCCCTTCCTTGGTAAAACAGATGCGTTGGCGAGTCTCCACTTTGCACGAAGAACACGAAGGGGTGCGGGTCGTTTGTTTTTTTGTCATCAGGAAATCCTTTCACCAGACTGTTTGCTATTGGATGCCTGCGTTACAGCCACTTGGCGTGGGCGAGCAGGACAACGGCGATACAATCTTGTCGACAGCGCGGCAGCGGGATATGTGGTCACCTTTACGATGCTGCTAAAGATAACCCTTTTCCTTCAACGAAATAAACCCTTTTCTGGCGATGATAATATGATCCAGGACCGAGATTCCAATTATCCTGCCTGCATCCACCAGCTGTCGCGTTGCGAGGATATCGTCAGGACTTGGAATCAGTACGCCTGAGGGGTGGTTGTGTGCCAGGATTACCGAGGCAGCCCTGTCTGTGATGGCATCTACAAAAACCTCCCTGGGATGGATCTGGTTTTTGTTCAGAAGACCTACGGTGATCACGCGATTTCCTATGATCTCATTGGCTCCATTCAAGGAGATGCAGATGAAATACTCTTGTTTCTTGTCTGCGATATAGGAGATCAGGGGAAGGAGGTCATGGGTATTCCGGATTATTGTCCCCTCCTGCAATCTCCTCCTGGCAAATTCAAAAGAAGCCAGGATTTGACATGCCTTGGCGACCCCAATGCCCTCTATCGAAACCAGTTTCGAGATATCCAACCGCTTCCCGTTGGTTCCAAGTTTCTTGAGAATGGAACGCGCCACCTGGAAAACATTTCTTCCTCTTACTCCACTGCCAAGGAGAACCACAAGGAGCTCCGTGTCCGAAAGGGCTTCCGGCCCCTTGGCCGCAAGTTTCTCCCGCGGCCGATCGAAATCCGGAATGTCTTTGATCCTTTTCAAAAGGCCCAAGACCTCGCCAGAGTCTTCTATTTTCCGTTCTGCAGTTCCACGATCCCTTTCAGCTGTTTGATGATGCTTTCCCTGATCTTTTTGTTTTCGATCCGGCGGAAAAACCTGAGGAGGACTCTCTCTTCCGGTTCGAGGGGTGGAAACACATAGGCCAAATCCCCTTCGGATCTGTATTCCCGGCCCTTGTCCGTTACTTTGAGAGCGGATCCTCCCTGCTCAAAAAATATGGTGATATTCACGCCGATGGCATGTGCAATCTCCTGCAACCGGGCAACTGAAATCCTGGTGGATCCCTTCTCATATTTCTGAATCTGCTGAAAAGAGACGCCTATCTTTCCGGCCAGTTCGATCTGGGAAAGTCCCTTGCTCCTTCGTAGAAGTTTGATTGTTCGTCCGATCTCTTTGTCTGTCAAAGGCCCCATCCAGTCTAAATCGGTTAGGATTGCTATCACATAAAAGACGCTGCAAGTCTAACAACTACTGGTTGTATTTTTTTACCAACCGATATATCCTTGTGGTTGCACAGGAGGGTTCGGTATGGAAAGGAAAAATATTCTTATCGTAGATGATGAGAAGTCTGTAAGGCGTTTATTGGCTTGGACTCTGCTGACCAGGGACTATGCGATCCGTACCACAAGTAGTGGAGTCGCCGCGCTCCGTCATATGGAGCAGCATCACGGCGACCTCGTCACTGCGGATTACAGGATGCCGCAAATGGATGGACTGGAACTGGCCAGGCTGATTCGAGCAAGATACCCCTCTGTTCCAATCCTGGTAGTCACCGGCGATGCGCCCTGTCATGATTTGTTCGGAAACGGCGCCACTGCATGCCTGGCGAAACCTTTCGATGCTTATGAGCTTCCGGACATAGTGAAATCCCTTCTGGCTCTGAATGAATAGGGTCCGGTTCTCTCCAGGAGCGCACAGATTCATCTTCGCGCAGTCGCCTTGTTCCTTCTCTCGGCAATGCACGCGCTGCAGACTATTGCCACGAACGCTGCGACTGCGGAGATTAGGAAGGCCATTTGATAATTTCCGGTCCTGTCGAAAATCACTCCCGCCCCATATGCCCAAAGCCCTCCTCCGAGAAAATGGACCGTGTTAACAAAGCCCGTGAGGATGCCAAGATGGGTCCCGCCGTAGAGCTTCACAATGAGCATGGGTATGAGTGGCGCAGTGATCACATGGGTGAAGCCGAAGAAAAGGGCAAAGACGTAGAGGGAGCCCACGGTTTTGTATTTCATAATCATGACGTACAGCGCGAGCCTAAGAAGGAAGGTAAATAAAATGGGCGTTTTGTTTCCGATCCGGTCCGCGGCGGGCCCTGCAATCAGAAGCCCTGCAAGACTCATGAGTCCGTAGAGACCAAGCATGTTGCCCGCTGTCATGGGCGAGATGCCAAGATCCGTGGCCATAGGGATAAGGTGAAGGGTTGCGAAGTAATCCCCTCCCCCGCAGATGAACATGGCCACCGAGAACAGCCAGTAGGAGGGCGTGCGCATGGCCCGGGCCAGGCTGAGATCGTCCGGCCTTGCAGCGGATGTAACCCGAGTCTTTTGCAGGTCTCCCCGGCCGCCTTCCTCTTTCCAGCCTAAGGGTTCCAAGCCCAGATGATGGGGATCACCTTTGATCACGAACAACGCGAGGGCCGTGTTGACCAGAAACATGATAATCCCAGTATAAAAATAGGATGCCCTCCAACCATAGGTGATCGTGAGAAGACTCAAAAATGGAACAATGGCGAACTGGCCTACGGCGCCCCCGGAGACAGAAAGGCTCAGTGCCAGGCCCCGCCACCTGTCAAACCATTTGCTTGTGATCGTTGAAATCAAGGGGGTGGCGGTACCAGCGATTCCCAGCGCCGCCAGAATGCCGTATGAGAAGAAGAGATGGCCTATAGACTGTATGAAGGAAGTCAGGACAAATCCCACCGACAGGAAAAGGGTCGACACCGCAATCACCCACTTGGGTCCATACCGGTCGTATACCTTTCCAACGATCAGGAGTCCGATACCAAAAACGATCATGTTGATAAAAAAGACAAGGGAAATCGCACCGCGGCTCCAGCCGAATTCCTGAATAATGGGCTTGAACATTACGCCGAAAGCGTAGCGGCCTCCCGAGTTGAAGAACAACATGGTGAATGAGGCGGCAACGATATACCACCCATAAAATACGCGTGAATGATGGTTTGGTTCTACCATTTCTCTTTGCATCACCCTCGGTTGTTTTTGCCGCTTCACTAGGTTAAGGGGAGGCCGGGAGGGGTTAACGACAAGAGCTGGAATTTCACGACTGCCTCTGCAGGGCATTCCCTGCATGTAAAGCTGTTGGCCGTAAATTCTCTCACTGCACTCCCGTTCACCTCCACTCGCCGGATAGGCCCAGGCAGCGGTGGTTTCACCACGATCCCGCCCGGAGGAATGGTCAGATCACCCTCCAGCTTCAAGTGAAGAGTATCCCCGGAATTCCGGGATAGAGAGTAAGAGAGATTCCCGTAATAGGTGGGCAGGTTCTCGACCCCAACTTCGAAGCCGTCGGCAAGCCAATCCTCAACTATCCCTGCAGCGAGAACAAGCGAGTCATCCTCCTCCCGCTCGTAGGCGAACATGGTCCGGATCGCCAGGATGTACTCCCCGCTGATCCAGGTGTGCGGCAGATCGCCGATGAAACTCGGGCCTGACGGATCGCGCCAGGAGATCTCGGGCCACTGGTTCCAGCATGGGATCCGCCGGTCGGCCAGCATAAACCGGGTCAACTCCATCGCTTCATCCCGCCTTCCGAGTCGTACCAGGGCGCCGATAATGCGGATCTCATAAGCGCTGTAGTTGTTCCAGTCCACCCTGCCGCTTGCGCGCTCCCTGAATACTGCAAGGTACTTGTCGAATGTGTTTCCGGTCTCGGCAGGAGGCAGGAGATCGAGTTGGTTCAGGAGATTGATCGCAACGGAGGTAGCTGTAGGATCGAAATCCCCGAATTCCACGGAACCCGGTACGAAGTCGATCTTGTGCCTGGCAATGGTAGCCTTCAAGGACGCCCGCAGATCTTCCGAGAAACCGTCAGCGACTTTGAACAGACGGTTCGCTTCGGCGTGATTTCCAAGGATCTCGGAAATTGCAGCCGCATCCCTGAAACCGCGTAGTCCCCAGAAATCGTCCCAATAGGCATGGACCGGGTGGGCCATGTACCCCTCGTGGCTCATGGATTCGGGAAGAAGACCATAGCATGCGCGCTTCTCCGGCCGCCTGTATTCCGCAGTGAGCCGCCGGCTTCGCAGCCCTTCCATAAAGGCAAGGGCTTTGGCCGATGCCGGCCACATCTCCTCCAGAAAACCCTTGTCCCCGGTGAACCGGTAGTGCTCCATGACCGCGTAGATGAATTCGCCGTATGCGTCAAACTCCGGCAGCCACTCCGTGCCTTCTCTGTCCACACAGTCAGGGATATTCCCGTCATCTTTCTGGTACTTCGAGTACCAGCGAATGAAATCCCGAATGGGATCCGAAAGACCGATTCGCAGCAGGGCTGCGCCCATGATAGCGCCGTCCCTGATCCAGGAACGGTTATAACGCCGGGGTCCGGGGTGCAGGGCGGGACCATCCCGGTTGATCAGGATGTGCGCGGCTGATGTCCTGAAGGCATCGAAAATGGATTGCGCCTGAGTCGGCAGAGTTATTTGAAGAGTGTCCAGGGTCGCTTTCCAGTTCTTGACCTCCCGCTCCAGCTTTTCGGAGGCGGAAACAGACGAAGACATGGCTTCAACCGGATACACGCTCGATTCCCCTAAAAAGCCAAAGGGGATTGCGAGGACAACCTCCTGCGCCGAGCCGGCTTCCAGCTCCAGGTCGAACCGGAAGGCGCCGGAGCCAAATCCAAACTCGTCTCTTATTTCATTCTTTTGCGGCAATCGCCCGTTCATGAGGGTACTCGTGATCGGTCCTTCGGCAAAAGGTGCTGCGCCGAAGCCGTCCGCAGGGGTAAGGGGGATCACCGTCTTTTCACCATTGACATGGACCGCCCCGCGGCGAAAGGACAACTCGCGGATCGGGCTGACGCCGCCGAAAGATCGCCAGTTCTGCCAGGTGGGGGTAACCTGAAACGGAAGAATGGCCGCAAAGAGGGTGACCGATTGTCGGCTGCCTGCCACGTTTTCAAGTCGGTAGGTAACATGAAGGATCGATTTTCCCAGCTCTCCCGCGGCAAAGGCGGTGGTTTTCAAGACTAGGTTTTCGGTTTTCCATTCGGAAGAAGGGATGGGGAGATATCCTCTCATCAACTCCTGGCCGCGCGTTGCATCCGACCACGTGACCAGCCTCCCGTCCGCATAAAGAAAGGGGGCGATGGAGAAGGCGCCTTTGTCCACTTCCACCATGCCTTCCTCATTCAATAAGGCCTGCCCCTCTCCTTCGCCTGTGCCTATCGGGGTCCAATAGGTCTGGATTCCCAGCAGGTATTTCGGAAACCAGCCGGCCGGATGTTCCCGTGCTATGTTCTGAAAAAACTGATTGACCGAACGGGAGAAATCGTGGGGTTTGACCTCGACGGAACGAATCCCGAATCCGCGGCCCTCGACGCTTCGATGAAGATCGATTCGGATAAACCGCGAACTCGTGTGTGGCAGATAGATGTAACTTCGCTCACAGTCCCCTTGGGTCGTGGAATACGCGGTGCTCCAGGCATGGCCATCTGTTGAAACCCGAATATCGAATACCCTGCCCCGGAACTCCTTCTCCCAATGCACCACAAGTCCCCCGAACTCACGCTTCTCTTGAAAATCGATCAAAAGCCACTCCGGGTTATTCGAGACGGCGCTGCGCCAGCTGGAGCGGTCGGATGGATGGACGATGTTTTGCGGATCGTGATCCGGCTGAGCGCTGGAGGCTAGAACCTGGGGAGTCGACCGATACGTGTCGTCCTGAAAGCACAGCGTGTCTATCCATACCGAGCCTTTTCCGCCGTTCCCTGCAGCGATCACGAATTCAATGGCCGCTGCTCTGGTCGGGACTCCTCCTCCCTGCGGTCCCCAGGCGAACTCAATCTGGCTGTTTCGAATCCTCAAGGGGTGCCGCTCTGCAGGAAAATGGAACGTTTCCTCCCTGTAGCGCCAGACGTTGCGGTTCGACTCGTCCACCAGCTTGAATTCAAAAATATTGTCGGCCGCGGTGCCGCGGATGTGAAAAGAAAAGGAATAGCTCTCGGGAATTTCAAGCGGGAACTCCTTTCGCGCCACAACGAAACCGCCGCCCCCATGAAAGTCGAAATCCAGCCGCATGGCTTTACGGTCCCCATCCTGATCCTGCGAAAGGACGAGTTCCGACTGCCCCGATGCAAACGCGGTCCAACCCGAGATGTCTTCGAAGTTGTCCAGGACCACACTGCTTCGTGCTGGTTTTTCCGTTTTTTTCTTCATTGCTTCGGATTTAAGTATCAATCCCTTCCAAGGTTAACATAAAGCCGGCCCCCTCTGGAGCCGGATACTTACTCCCTGAACTGAAGATTGGGCTTCCTATGCCGCGGCAATCGACTTGTCCTTTTCACTCAGTACATCCGCGACGGGCTTCCATGCCCACGCGCCCTCCCCCTCCAACTCCAGCACCGCATCGTAATGGTTCAGGTTCACGGATCGCTCTTTGGCTTCAAATGTCACATAGGTTATTGAGCGCTCCTTGAGCAGCGCCAGTATCCAATCGAGTTGCCCGGGATTCAGCGTCGTGCTCGGCCTGTCCAGAAATGCGAAGCGAGGTGCGGTAAGCAGAAGCCGAGCGATTACCAGGAGCTGCTGGTCATCCAGCGGCAGGATGTTTTCCCAGTGATTTCTTTTGTCCATACCCCCAAACCCCTTTAGCAGAGATTCGATTTTCAAGGCCTCGAGTGCTTCCACGATCTTTTCATCCGAGATCTGAATGGCCGCGAGGTTGCTCTGCATCGGACCTTCCTCTTCGGGCCATGGGCCCATGAGCAGTTCGCGGACCGTGCCGGGGGGTAGATAGGGCAGCTCGGGCAGAAACAGGATTTGCTCAAGCCTGGGGCGGACGATCTTCCCTTCGCTGACTTCGCAAAGTCCGGCAGTAGCATGGAAAAGCGCGGATCTCGCGGTTTCATCTTCGCCTCGGACGAGCACCCGCCTGCCTTGAGGTACCTCGATCAGGAGATTCCTGATCAAAACCCTGTCACTGCGGGGAGAACGAATTGTCACACCTTCATAGGCAATCCGGCTATCGTCTTTTGAAAAGGGAGGGTTCGACCGTTCCGCGTTCGCCTCTCGCTCACAGGCCTCTTTCAGGGTCGCCAGCCTCGCTGATGTTGCAGTATAGGACGATATGGACTGGAACTGGGTCACGATGAGCGAGAAAGCCCCGAGCAGGTGGGTGAAGGCAATGGCCGATTGGGAGATCACACCGAACTCCACCTTCCCCTTGATGAACAACGGGGCCACGATCAGGGCAGGGATGATCTGGATAAGCCAGTTGTAGCCGGTGGTGAAGAAACCCACATTACGGGAGACGGCAATGATGCGGCGGAAGTTGGCTGCGAGGTCACCGAGATTTTTGAAATTGAGCTGTATCAGATGTCCTTCCCTTCGTGAGAGCGCAACCGATTCCGCGTTTCCCCGCAGGTAGATCAAGGATCCTCGAAAATTGGCTTCCTTATCCAACTGATCGTAATTCAGTCTTACCAGCGGGCGCCCCAGAACGAAGGTGAGAAAGGTGCCGGCCACAGAATAAAGAACAGCCACAATAAACAATTTCGGACTTATGGACCACAACACACCTGAGAACGCAATGACTGTAAGGGTCCCGTTCAGCAGCATGAGAAGAAAGGAGAGGGTCGTGACACTGAAGGTGCGGATGTCATCAGCAATGCGCTGATCGGGATTCCCGACCTCCCCCTTTGTCTTGAGCCGGTAATACACCCTGTGGTTGGCATAACCCATGATGGATTCCTGTGCGGCCCACTCCCGCCACACAAGTCCGAGAAGCTGTTCAGTGTAACTGTAAATCACCGAGACCAGAGTGATGACGATGAAAAGACCGATATAGACCAGGGCCATATGGACGAATCCCTGATAGTTGCGGTATTCGATGGCCGTCATAAAGTCGCGGCTCACATAACTGTTCAGGACATTCAACCCATTCAGGCCGAATAGAAAAAGGATAAGCAGAGCAAAGAGCCCGACCGCTTTTCTCCCCACCTTTTCAGCAGATGCAAATTGCCTGAGGACATGAAGAAAGCTGCCCAAGGTTTGCCGATTGATCGGGATGCGTTCGTCTTTCATAGGACATTGGTCCTTTCCGGTGAGTAGCGTCCGAATTTTTCAGCACTACTAGCACAGTATTTAACAATTTTGGGGAAAATTGTTTTGCCGATTTCTAGAATCCGACGGCGGACTCCTTCTGAGCATCTTATCGACAAATTACTATTATAACATGAGAATCATCCACAGACAGGGTTATGGTCCTATCCTCTCCCTTCAAGAGGGAAGAACCCCTGGGTTGGGCGCTTGTCGGGGAGGCTTGTTGTAAGCGGAGGGGAATTGCCTAGATGAATGCAGGGGGAGAATGCGAATATCGAACTCAGTTTTTCTGTTCGTATTCTTCGTGCTCTCGTTGTCCGGAATTTCTCCTGAACCACACCCGTCAGGGAATTTTTATCTCCTGCTGACTCCCCACGATTGCGAGAATGTAGTTGTCGGGGTGCAGGTATTGGCGCGCCACGCGAAGAACATCTTCCCCGGTGACCTCCCTGATCAGCGAGGGGTAACGCTCCGGGTAATCCAATCCCAGCCCGAAATATTCCACCTGCGCGAGGAATGAAGCGAGGTTTGACTGGGTATTCAACCGAAGAGGAAAACTTCCGATCAGGTACTTCTTGGCCGTTTCGAGCTCCTGTGTGGAAACCATTTCCCGTTTCATCCGCTCCATTTCCTCTGTGGCCAGTCTTATGGCTTCCCCGGCGGATGCGTTCCGGGTGTGCAAAACCAGCTGAAAAGTACCCGGATACTTCTGCGCTTGAAAAGCGGTATAGACGGAGTATGCAAGCCCGTTTTTCACCCGGATAACCTCCGCCAGCCGTGATGAAAGACTGCTCCCCCCGAGGATTCGATTCATCACGGAAACGGCATAGTAATCCGGGTTGCCCCTGTGAATACCTCCATGCCCCATCACTATATTGGCCTGGGTGATAGGTCGATCGATCAGGGACTTCTTTGGACCCTCGGCAAACTTCGTGGAAACGGATGTGTCAACCACCTTCTTGCCTTTCCAGAGGGTCAGCCGCGGAACGAGTTTCTCCTTGACCTCCGCGACCGTTATATCCCCTGCTACTGCGAGAATGGAGACACCCGGCTGATAATAGGCTTCATAGAACTCCTTCACCATTTCCCGGGTAAGATGGACCACGCTCTCTTCCGTGCCTTCCACAGGGTGGTCATAGGGGCTGTTCACAAAGACAATCTTCCTGAACTCCTTCCTGGCCGTATCCATGGGGTCGTCCTTCGCTGACTGGATGGATCCGAGGATGGTTTGCTTCTCCCTTTGAAGCTCCGCTTCGGGGAAAGCGGGTTCAGTGAGAGCTTCCAGGAAGAGGACGAAGCCCTGCTCCAGTTCCTTCTTGAGGCTTCTGAAGGAGATGGAGGCGAAGTCCCAACCGCAGGAAACCTGCAGTGTCGTGCCCATGTAATCCAGGATTTCGTTAACTTCGGAGATGGAACGATTTTTGGTGCCGAGGAGAATGGACTCGGCCGTGAGGTTCGCGAGTCCGCCTTTTTGAGATGGATCCCGCCATGCGCCCGCATCCACGAGCAGCTCAAAAGTGACGAAGGGAAGGGAATGCTCCTCGGAAACAAGCACTACAAGCTGGTTTGGAAGCACGAATCGCTCCACCGGTGCAATGGACCGGCAGGGAGGTGGTGCAAGGAGGGAGATGAAGAGGGCCGTAACCGTCACAAGCAGGATTTGCCCTATCCGCGCAGGAGTGCTTTTCATTAATTTCCCTTCCTTTCTTTGGTCGTCTCCGGTCCATCTTCAGGCAGCAGGAGGCCTACGGTTCGATTTCGGCTCAGAAAATATTTCCTCGCGACCCGCGTCACGTCTTCGGCCGACACGGCCCGTATGGCAGGTATGTATTTCGCGATATCCTTCCAGGTGGACACGAGTTCGTATCTGGCCAGGAGCAGCCCCTGATAAAAGAGGGAATCCTGCCCGAAGGTAAACGAGGCTTCCAACTGGTTCTTGGCTTTTTCAATCTCACGGGGGCTCACGGGTTCCGACTGCAGCTTTTCGATTTCCGCATAGATGGCGGCTTCCAATTGCGAGACATCCTTTCCGGGGAGCGGCTCCGCGTAGAAGTAGAACAACGAAGGATCAATAGACAGCAGCGAATAATCCGCGCCCGCTGAGACGGCCAGTCTCTTCCCACGGACCAGATTCTCATAAAGTCTCGAGCTTTTCCCGCTCGAGAGGATGGCGGAGACTACTTCCAATGCATACGAATCCGAATCCCTCAGGTTCGGCACATGGTAGGCGACCACCACATAAGGAAGTCCCGGCGTCGTACGATTGACCGTCACCCTTCGCTCCCCCAGTTGGGGCGCGTCCTGGTATAGATAGTGCTCCGGTTTTCCATTGGAAGGGATCCGGCCGAACGCGTCTGAAATCAACGGCAGAATCTTGTCCTTTTGAAAATCTCCCACAACCACGATGATACCGTTTGCCGGGTCGTAGAAGGACTGGTAAAACCGCACGGCGTCATCGTGGTCAACTCTTTCCAGGTCCCCCATCCATCCGATGACCGGCCAACGATATGGCTGGGATTGAAAAGCGGTGGCCGCGACCTGCTCCATCAGAAGCGCCTGAGGCTGATCCTGAGTCCGAAGTCTTCTCTCCTCCATCACCACCATCTTTTCAGTTTTGAACTCCTCCTCCGTGAACCCCAGATTCTGCAGCCGATCAGCCTCCAGCCGAATCGGAATCTCTATATTTTCAGACGCCACATTCTCGAAGTACGCTGCGAAGTCATGGGAGGTGAAGGCATTGTAGTCTCCCCCGATCTCCTCGATCGTTCGGGAAAACTCTTCCCTGCTCACCTGCTTCGTTCCCTTAAACATGAGGTGTTCGAAAACATGAGCAAGCCCTGTTTTCCCCCACCAGTCATTCCGGGATCCGGCCTGAAACCACACCTGAAACGTAACCATCGGCGCCTTGTGGTTCTCCAGCAGAATGACCCCCATCCCGTTATCCAGCCGATGCACTGAGACATGATCCATGAAGCCGGCGCCCGACACGGATGAGGAGACAAACAGGAGAAGGAGGGAGACAATCCCCCAGAGAAATGAATTTCGTTTACGCATTCGTCCCCCCTTTTTCAGAGAAAGCCCTTCGATGATAAGTACGCTAAATTTCAATTCTATCGTGTTCTTCGATTTTTGTGCCATCCGGTCAATGCGGTAAAAGGCATCGCGCCGTCCGGTATTCTCTTGCCTGCCGTTTCGAACCCTGCCGCAAAGACACAAAGGCACAAAGAGACCACTTTATCTTCTTCGTGTCTTAGCATCTTGGTGGCGATATCGTGTCCCTTCGATATTCGATATTCTGCGTTTCGTTTTTACTTGGACATTCTACGTTGGACATTGGATATTGAACATTCGTACCAACGAGACTCCCTCCGGATCATGCGCCCGATGGTTCGCCCTGGCCTTATTAAAGTCGGAAGTGGCGTAGCAGTAGACACATCCGAACATACAGGTGTCGTATGCTCCGATATCCCTGCTCTCCACGCAACCGCATGGTTTACGCTGGGAAGGGTCTTTCCGGTGAGATACCTCGATGCCGAAAACCTCCCGGATGAGCGCATCGTCCACACACTTGCCCGGAAGGATGCCGAAAGCCTCCAGACTCCTTTCCTGTGCGCAGCTCAAAATCTCCATACCGTTCTCCTTCGCTGCAGCCGCGAGATAGAGCATGAGCTCAGCCATCTCCTGATCCTCAGGCTCCCGCACCCGTATACCGTTTTCCTCCAAACAGGTCAGTCGTCTTCGCAGCTTGCGGTAGAGCGTCGCCAGGCTGATGATGCACCGTACCGTGCTCCCCTTCAGATTCTCTGCAATAAAGGAGAAGCTTTGTTTGTGAAAAGGCACGTCGGTGACAGTGCTCAGGAGGATAGGATCATAGCGCCAGACGATCTTCCGGTGTCCGATCCGATCGGAGAGTCGCCTGAAGGTATCGATCGAGGTATTCACGGAGGGAGAAGAGGGGTCTATTGCACGGGGGTTGCTCAGCAGGGTGAAGAGGAAATAATATCGATATCCTTCCGCGTCCAGCGCAGCCAGATGAGGAAGGAGGGGTCTGGGGTCGCGCGTCCAGAAGACGATGCAGTCCACGTCATCCGGTGCGAGGGAGATCCGTGAAACCTGTTTGGAATTGAAAGGATTAGGTACCAGGCAGAACCCGTCCCGGATCCGGTTCATGAACCAGGAGGAATAGAATGCCGGAATATCCGTCCGTCTGCTCGCACTGACGATCATCCGTTAAGAAACCGCCCCACAGCTTTCAGGAGAGTGTAGACCATCATAACCTGCCGGCCTTGTCATACCTTCTCTTGAACTCTTCGTACAGCCTGCATCCATCCTGATTCTTCAGTTCGCAGGCCCTCTTAGCATCCTGGAGCGCCTTTTCAGTCTCACCTTTAGAGTACAGAACCATGGCCCTGTGGTAGTACGCCCACGCATTGTCCTCTCTCAATTGTAAAGATTTATTCAGATGAAACAAGGCTTGATCATAGTTCTTTTTGCTTTCATACAGCCACGCAAGGTTGTCGTGCGCTTCCCTGTAGTCTGATTTCACTCCGATTGCCCTCTGAAAATCCTCGAGGGCTTTGTCATACTGCTTCAGCCTGATCAGTACCCGTCCTCTCCAATAGTAGGCCTCGGGATTTGAAGGTTCCGACCTGACGGCCTTTTCAAATTCATCCAGCGCCTCATTCAACCGGTCCTTTGTGTACAACTTGTACCCTTTGCGGAGATGTGTCTTCGCCTGGGGGGCAGGAGAAAACCTGGCAAGCAGGTCCTTTCCCTGCCTTTCCAGATCTCCGAACCATTTGGATATTTCCGTCTCCGGAACGAAGACCGATCTCTTGAGATGGAGCACCGTGAAGATGCCCGAAACTATGAGGACGATTACAGCGATCGCGAGTACCACATAAGGTAAGTAATCCCTGGAATTGTTCTGCATTGATCCACCCGTTTCACTGGTCCCGGACTCGGATTGCGAGTTGCTGTTCTCGTCGTGGTTCATTGGTTCAAATCTACTATACCCGTATTGTTGCTTACAAGACAGAAGTGAGTCAAAAGACAGAAGGCAGGAGTCAGAAGGCAGAAGGCAGGAGTCAGAAGGCAGAAGGCAGGAGACGGGAATCAGAAGAGAGGCCCATGGGACCGGAAGGGTGGAATTGTGGAACGTTGTGGAGAACGGAGGATACCATCAGAAGTTGTAGGGTCTGGAATCCGCACGACACTCGTAGAAACCGGCGATTTCTTCACCCGCATCCAGATAGACCTGCAGTTCCTTTTCCGACTCAAAGTTCAGAACACCCACATGGCCGACTGCCTGCTCCGCAGTCGCATTTGGTCCTTCGCCGGACATGGCTTTCCGGAATTTCGCAGGATCGTTGTCGTACTTCTCGGCGAGATCTTTGTCGTCTATGACCTCAGAGGGATGTCTATACCTGTCAAAATAAACATAGTACCTCATTCACGTCCTCCGATTCTGCATGTTCCACGGCTTAAGAGCGGGCGCGCCATTCCATCAGCCGTTCACGGTTTCCGCACGATGTCCTGCAGCATCCGGTTCAGCTCAAGCAGGGAAAACGGTTTCTGGATGAACCCCTGCGCGCCGGCCTGAAGGATATCCTGGGCAGGCCCATCAACGGAATATCCGCTGCACACAAGCACCTTCAAACCGGGCCTCTTTTTCATAAGGCTATGATAAATCTCTTTTCCCCCCATATCAGGAAGGACGACATCGAGTACGGCCAGATCGATGTTCTCCTTGAAGTTGCCGCAAACGCGCACCGCATCTTTTCCGGTCCGGGCCTGCAGCACCCGATAGCCTATCCTTTCCAGTGCTTTCCTGCTTACGTCCATGATCAACGCTTCGTCCTCGATGAGCAGGACCGTGCCGGCGCCCTTGAGAGGTCCGCCCTCCCTGACCTCGGGCTTCTTCCCTATCGATTCGACCGCAGGGAGATAGATCCTGACACGTGTACCCTCGCCAGGTTCGGAGTCCACCACCACACATCCATCGTGGCCTTTAATGATGCCGTAAACGGCAGGCATGCCCAGGCCCCGGCCATGAAATTTCGTGGTGAAAAACGGCTCGAAAACCCTCTTCAGGATCTCCTCCTCCATGCCTTTTCCATTGTCCTCGACGCTCAGACACACATAAGGACCCGGAGCAAGATCCCCGATTGCGGAGGGCACTCCGATGATCTCATTTCTGGTTGTCACCCGGATCCATCCGCCCGATTCCATGGACTCCGCAGCATTGTGAACCACTGCGGAGAGAACCATCTGCATCTGTGTGACATCGGCTTTCACCGACGACGTGTCCGGAGGCAAATCCGTATCCACGTGCACAGAAGAATCCAGATCATGCAGGACCGCCGGCAGGGCATTCCTCACGAATTCATGTGTTGAAATGATTTTGGTCTGATACCTGCCGCCCTCTGCATAAGCCAGGAGTTGACTGGTCAGATGAGTCATTCTCTCGGTGGAGGACTTCATCTTCTTGATATGGACAAGCAGAGGATTGTCTTTGGGGAGGTCCATGCGTATGAGATCGATGCTCAGCGAAATGGAGGCAAGGGCATTGTTGAACTGATGGGCTATTCCTCCTGCAAGCGTAGCAATCGCCTGCATTCGCTGGGCCTCCTGGAGCTTCGTCTGCATCCTCGCTTTTTCCTCCTGGGCACTCTTTCTCGCTGTGACGTCCCGCGCAAATTCCACAACCCCCTTGATCTCGCCTTCCTGGTCGAACATGGGAAACGCGAACAGCTCAAAAAAGCCGGACACCGAGCCGTCCGAATGAGAAGATATCTCGATCATCTCCTGTTTACCGGTGCGGAGTGCACGAATGGTGGGGCACGCATCACAAGGGGTTTTCCTCGCGTGGAAGACCTCGTAGCACTTCCTTCCATGCAACGGTGTGGTGCTTTTTCTGAACCATTCCTCCATGGTATTGTTGGCCAGAATGATGTTCAATTCCGGATCCAGAACCATGATCGCATCCTGGACTGCGTTGAGAACGGAGCTGAGCGACTGTTCACTTGCCTTCAGGGCCTCTTCCATCTTCTCACGATCACAAATCCCCTCACCGACGATCTTGGATTCCGGCGAGCATGGACCGCGCTCATGCTGATGCAGTCTATGCTCCAAATCGCGGATCCTTTTTTCGAGCTCTCTATAGGTGGGCTTTTTCATCCCCATCTTCCCCCAAGATCAAGTAAGCATGCCAGCAACGCGATTCCGGTCTTCCGATGAATGAGCCTGGCGCGTTCAGCCTGGAACAGTACGGCTCGCTCCGATCCTCTATAGGTCTTTTTAATCCAAATGGCAATACATTCGCAGATACTAGGAGAGCAATGACGGCAGCCAGAGAGCAAGCGGCGGGAAGAGGTACAGAAGACCCCAGACGAGCTTAGCCTATGAGCCGCTCCATGGTCCTCCTGAAACTCTGCCAACGAAAGGTCAAACTGTCGGGGGAAAGGAACATGGGCTTGTGCTGGGGACGAATTTAGGATATTCAAGGTGCTGGCGCACTGCCATGGTTTCAAGGTCTTTGATCTCGGAGTGAATGTCCCGCCCGGTGAGTTTCTCACTGAGGTCCGGAAGACCACGCCCCGGATCCTCGGGCTTTCGTGTTTACTCAGCAGTTGCTCAGTGGAGGGATAGAAGGAAGTGGTCGATAGTCTGTTCAAAGTGAAATTCATGCCTTCCGGGAAAGCAGTCACTGTGGCGGCAGGTGCTTCATTGTCCCTTGCCGCTCATGAAGCCGGGCTCGAGGTAGATTCCTCATGCGGAGGCAGGGGAAAATGCGGCAAGTGCTGCGCCAGGGTGATCGAAGGAGATGTGAGCGAGCCCAGCGCAGCCGAAAAAAACCTGTTTTCCGATGAAGAGCTCCGCCTCGGCCGGATCCTCCTCTGCCAGAGGACGGTGCTCGGCAACTGCACTGTCGAGATCGATCAGGTCAGGTCTGCAGAAGACGCTTGTCTTTTCCATAAAGAGATCTTCCTCAAACCTCCGGAAAAAATCGATCCCCCCTTTTCAAAGATCCACCTGGAGTTGAGCCCCCCTACTGTGGAGGATCCCAAAGCAGATCTGGAGCGGGTTTTGGAACCTCTTTGCCGGGACGTGAAGGTCGATCTGGACCTTACCCCAAGCATACCGCATATCCTGAGGAAGTCGGCATTCAAGTCGACACTGGTGCTTTTCCAGGAAGAGTTGATCGGAATTGAGCCCGGCGACACCACGACGGAGGCTTACGGGATAGCATTCGATATTGGAACCACAACCGTTGCGGGATATCTGGTCGACCTTGTTACCGGCAGGGTCCTGAGCTCCGCATCTGCGGCGAACCGGCAGGCAAGGCACGGGGCCGATGTGATCTCGCGGATCACCTATGCCGTTCAAAAGCCCGAACACGTGCAAGAAATGCAGATGCTGGTTGCGGACACGGTCTCATCCCTGATCGACAGGCTCCTGGCAGAGTGTCATACCCATCTTGAGCACCTTTACGGAATGGTTTTCACCGGGAACACCGTCATGATGCATTTTCTGCTGGCAACCACTCCTGGAAACATTGCGACTGCTCCCTTCGCACCCGTGTTCACGAGATCTCTGAGCGGGAAGGCCACTCATCTCGGGTTGCGAAATCTGCGCCCGCACACCCGGTTCATCACCCTGCCAAACATCGCAGGATATGTCGGTGCAGACACGGTTTCGGTCATGATCGCCACCAGGATCCACGAACGCTCCGGTAATTGGCTTGCCATTGATATCGGTACGAACGGCGAGGTGGTCCTCTCAGCGAACGGGAGACTTCTGACCTGCTCCACCGCAGCAGGACCGGCCTTTGAAGGCGGGTGCATCAGCCAGGGAATGCGGGCGGTTCCGGGGGCCGTGTACAAAGTGGATTTCAAAGAAGACCCCATCTGTTCGGTAATCGGCGACGGGGAAGCGAGCGGCCTCTGCGGATCAGGACTTCTGGATGCGGTTTCAGAAATGGTCAAGTTCGACATTCTTCACAAAAGCGGCCGGATCCAAATCCCGGATCAGTGTCCCGCCCCACTGGATGGGTCGCTCAGGGAAAGGATAGAGATCACGGAGACGGGTTCAAGATTTGTATTGGTGAATGGAAAGAAAAAAGTGGCTGTGACCCAGAAGGATATCCGGGAAGTGCAACTCGCCAAAGGCGCTATACGCGCAGGCATCGAGATCCTGTTGAAGGAGGCCGGGATAACCGCTTCCGATCTGGATGGGGTGCTGCTTGCAGGGGCCTTTGGGAGCAATCTCCGGCCGGAAAGCATCCAGGGAATCGGGATGCTTCCCGATGTTCCCATGAAAATCATTACCCCTGTGGGAAATGCCGCTGGAGCAGGGGCGGTGATGGCGCTTCTTTCAAAAGGAGATCTCGACCTTGCATCCTCTCTGGCATCCAGGGCCGAGCACATCGAGCTCTCGCTTAGCAAGGATTTTCAGCGAATCTTTCTCACCGCAATCGATTTTGGGAAGGGGGCGGGGTCCTGATTTCGGTTAAAAAAGAAATGAAGAATTCCGTCCAGAGAGTCTTAGACACCATCCGGCATGGATCCTGCGACCGGATTCCCAGAGGCGAAATTACGATCGACGATTCGGTCGTGGAAAATGTGCTCGCCTGCCGGTCGGTGGGATTCGATGAGAGACTGCAGTTCTCCTCTCTCCTGGGTCTTGATATTCATTGTCTTTCCCCGCAGCACATTCATTCAGGCGATCTTCCGCAGCCCGGCGACCTTGTCTGGCCGGATCTCAGGAGTTGGGTCGATCGATCGGGTCTCTTTACCTTCGCGATCCTGGACGGCTCTTTCGGCTGGGGTGGGAGAATCCTGGGGTTCGAGAAGTTCTTCGGGCTCTGCATGAGGGACAAGGCCGCCCTTCGGGATTTCAATCGAGGGGTGGAAACGCTCAACAGAAACCTGGGCCGCTTTCTTGCGGATGAGGGAATCCACGGGCTGGTCTTGGCGGATGATCTTGCGTACACCAGTGGATTGTTCGTATCTCCACGGACAATGGAGGAACACTTTCTTCCCTGCCTTTCCGGACAGGCGGAGAATCTCCTTTCCCTGGGGCTGCCGCTCTTTTTCCATTCAGACGGAAACTTCCTGGACATCCTTGCCCGGGTTGCCGCAATGGGATTTCACGGATTCCATTGCATCGATCCGGACAGCAATATGGATGTGGCCGAAGTAAGATCCCGGGCCGGCCGGGACCTGTGTCTCTGGGGAACACTGTCGTCCCGGGAGTTGGAGCGATGCGCTGATCCGAGGGAATGTGAGGGAATGATCACGACAATTCGGAATGCGGCATCGGCAGGTCCATTCATCCTCGGGACAACCAGCGGCCTGTTCAAGGGCCTGAGATTGGACGAACTACAGTCGATCTACAGCCGGATCTGATACAGGAAAAGATGGGGTTTGAAGGTATAGTCTGCCGCAAACAGTCGATGGGTAGTGGTTAACAGTTAATAGTTAAGGTTAAAAGTTAACGGTTAAGAGTTGAAGACTGTTTTCTTTTCATTTCCAGCTATTAATAAATAACTGATAACCATTAACTACTTTCACCCTCCTGCCTTCTGTCTCCTGTCTCCTGCTTCTGACTCCTGTCTTTTTCAAATCCCCGGCAAGAGCTCCGATAATTCCTCTCTGCTGATCATGCCTTCTCTCAGCAACCGGGGAGGATCGCCGGCAAGATCGACGATCGTGGACCCCTTCCCTCCCTCGGTCGTTCCCCCGTCCAGGATGAGATCGAGTTGATTGCCGAGCACCTCCTGAACCTCATCCGCGCTCACGCACGGTTTGCTTCCGGTGATGTTTGCACTGGTGCCGGTGACGGCTAGACCGACTGCCTGAGCAAGACCGGTTGCTATGGGGTGGCTGGAAAGCCGCATTCCGATCTTCCCCGTGCCAGCCGTCAGCAGAGCGGAAATGCTCGGTCCTGCCTCCATCACCAGGGTAAGCCCTCCGGGCCAGAACCGCTCTATCAGCCTGTGGGCAACTGGGGGTATGTCTCGCACATAATCGTTGACCATCTCCACCGAGGAAACCAGGAGAAGAATGGGGTGACCGGTTTCAATTCTCTTGGCAGCGAGGAGACGACGAATGGCCCGGTCGTCCAGAACGTTCACTGCAAGACCATAGAAGGATTCTGTCGGCACGGCAACGATGCCTCCGGAAAGCAAAATCCGGGCGGCCCTTGCCAGGCCGGCAGGCAGGATTTCAGGATTTTTAACGGTGACGATTTCGGCGGCCATATGGCGAACACCTTTACCTGAGCGGCGGACTCGCTTCAGAGCGTGAATCCTTCAGACTGCTCCACGGCTTTCCTTGTAAGATTCTCCCGGTATTTTCGCAGGGACTCTGAGACAGCGGGATGCTTCAGAGCGAGGATTTGTGCGGCCAGTACAGCGGCATTCCTGGCGCCTCCCTTTCCCAGGGCTACGGTGGCGACCGGAATACCAGGCGGCATCTGCACTGTGGAAAGGAGCGCATCCATGCCCTGCAGCGGAGAGGAGTCGATCGGAACGCCGATGACAGGAAGAAGGGTTTGTGCAGCAATAAAGCCTGCCAGATGGGCCGCCCAACCGGCGCCCGCAATGATCACTTCCACCCCTCGCTGAGCCGCGGTCTCGGCATAGGTCCTGGTCTCCTGCGGCATCCGATGTGCGGAACTTACCCTCACTTCGTAGGGGATATTGAGCTCCTTAAGGGCTGCGACACACTCTCTCATGACTTCCTTGTCTGAAGCGCTCCCCATGACCACGCCGACCAATGGCTTTTGATTTGGCATCCTCTACCCCTCCATTTCTCATTGATCATTCATTTGTCATTGGGTTGCTTCATCAACCAAAACTGACAATCTCGTAAAAAGTCGTCATTCCGGCGAAGGCCGGAATCCAGGGATCCTGCAAGGGCTCGAAAATACTGGATCCCGGCCTTCGCCGGGATGACGAAAAAAGATTATTTTCGACTTTTTACGAGCGCATCAAAACTGATAACCCGCAAACCTGCTTTGATTCTCACTCTTCATGCTCTTCGTGTCCTTCGCGGTAAGAACCAATTTTATCCAAACCACGAAGAGCATGGAGGAACAGATGTCAAATGATCAATGACAAATGACCAATGACAGATGCTATTTCACCCTGGCCATCCCTGCCAGCGGATAGACGACCATTCCCGACAGCCAGGCCACATCCTCGGCAGAAAAGATGCTCGTGATGCTCCGATCGAACAGGATATTTCCCTCAGGAGGAAACTCGTCATCCCCTTTCCAGAGGATGAGGGCAAGCGGCACGAGAGGAAGGGCCGTCACGACCACAGAAACATCGCCCTGCTCTGCAGGCCTGGCCCCGTAAGCAGCCCCTGCAATCTCGACCAGTGTTTCGGGCTTGTCTCCAAAGACCTGCACCAGCGGGATCTTGGCGCGTCTCTGAAAAGCATCCAGGTAGAATCTCCCATCAGGAAGGTCCTGAAATGCAATCCATTCTCCGGTAACCCGACTTCCCCGGGACGCCCATGCCCCTTGAAGATAATGGATGAGGAGGATCTGCTGCTGAACAGGCGGCTCCTTTCCAGTGCTCTCCGATACAAATGTGAAATCCGGCCATTCGGCGAGTACCCGGTCGTTGAGAAAGGGGATTCGGAAAAAAACTCTTCCTTCCTCCTTCCTCTCCATCCGGACGTCCGCAAAGCCGGCCAGAAGGTCCGGGTCGCTCTCCTTCAGAACATTTCTGCCCAGTTGCAGGGCTTGAATGTAATCATCCATTCTTGGCATTGGCTTCTCCGGTTTCGCTTGGATGCTTAGAATGTTATAATAGAACTGAAATCCGGAATCAAAGGGATAAATCTTATCGTACTGATTCCTTGTGCGAGACCAGCCATGAGAAAGCCGAAGGATCTTTTCAATCCCCTTTTCAAGGGCCAACCCGTCAAAATCAGTAAGCGTGACCGGGACGAGAGCGAAAAAGAGAAAAAGCTCAAGTTCGAGCCTCGAAAGAACCCACCCCCTGATGAACGCGAGAAGAATGAATTCCCCGAGAAGAATGAATTCATAGAAGCCATGTCAGGGGTTGAGCCTCTCCCCCGTGAGCAGCGAAATAGAGTTCGGCCGGGCGGACCCCGCTCCCGGCATCCTGCTCCGGCCTCGAATGAACGACGCGAGAAGATCGGCAAACGAGATAAAGGCGGGAGCGAAAAGAAGGGAAGGCCAAAGGTTGAGCCTCGCAGAAGTTCTCACGGGAATGGTCCCGAGCAGAATGACTTTATTGAAGCCATGTCAGGGGTTCAGCCTCTCCTCGATGAGCCGCGGCAGAGAGTTCGGCCCGGTGGACTCCGGTCCCGGCCTGCCGTTCCAGTCCCGGATCATCGGCGCGAGGTAATCGGCCATCTCCGGGGACTGGTCAGGGGCGCCATCGACCTCGACATGACCTTCAGCGACGAGTATATCGAAGGATCGGTCAGGGGTTTCGACCATGAGCTCATGAAGAAACTCAAAAGAGGGGAATTTCCCGTCCAGGACCATATCGATCTCCACGGCTTCACCAGGGAGCAAGCAGAAGCGACGGTAAAGAGTTTCATCCTCACAAGCTTCAGACTCGGTTTGCGGTGCCTCCTTATCATTCACGGACGGGGTCTGAACTCACCTGAGAGCTTCCCTGTTCTGAAGGAAGGGCTCCCGATCTGGCTCGGCCGCGCTCCTGTCAAAAGAATCGTGCTCGCCTTTTGCACTGCAAGGCCCTATGACGGAGGAACCGGCGCAGTGTACGTCCTCTTGAGAAGAAGGTGAAAAGGCTGGGAAGCCTGGCTGACCAAAACGGTAACCTATGAAAGGTATTTGAAAATTCGAATTTGAATTTGTTTGTTTCGAATTTCGATATTCGATATTCGGATTTTCAAGCGTCACTCTCCTTATACACTCTTCTCAGCTTCCAGCTTCCCAGTTCGTATCTCCGAACCATCCTCTTGACAAAGCCCTCCATTCCCTGTATTAACCAAATGGACAAACCACCCGGTTAGTTTAACTCTTTGGAGGAACAGGGTCATGCCGGTGAGACAGGGCAACGGGCATTCTGAAAGTGTCTCTGCGGAGGAACGCATCCTGGCGGCCGCCACCGAGGAGTTCGCGGCAAACGGGTTTCACGGCGCCAGAACACAGGCCATCGCCGATGCGGCCGGTGTCAACAAGGCCATGCTCCACTACTACTACCGTTCGAAGGATAATCTCTACAGGCAGGTTATTGCAGCCGCCTTCAAGAGAATCCTGTTACGGGTAAGCATGTCCTGGATAGAGCAGGGACCTATCACCGACAGGGTTGAGAACGTTGTGGACTCCTATATGGACGGTTACGAGGAAAACCCTGCGCTTCTGAAAATTGTTCTGCGCGAAGTGGTGGACGACGGAAGCCGGTTGAAGCGCGCCATAGCAGAGCTGAGAAAGGAATTCCCTTTGGAAAGCCGCACCCCCGGTTTTCTGATCAAAGAGGCGGCCCGCGAGTTTGGTCTTGCCCCGGCAGACATGGTCCATTTCCTCGTGAATCTGATCGGTATGTGTCTGGTGAGTTTCATCAGTCCTCTTATCATTGAAAGCATGATCGATTTCGATGTCTCCGACATGAAGAGTTTTCTCAAGGACCGGCGGAAAGCCATCAAGACCATGGTCTCCGCCTCCCTTGGGACCTTGAAGACGCGAAAAAAGGGAAGGAGCAAGGTATGAAAAGGCGAAAGGCTCTACCCTTGCTCGTCTTGCTTCTTGCAGCGGCAGGGGTCCTGTACTACCTGTTCTTTTATCATGCAGGCCGGCAGGATGGGACAATTAGAACCTCCGGTCAGATCGAGACAACGGAGGTGGACATGAGCTTCCGGCTTGCGGGACACGTTGCTCGTCTCCACGTGGATGAAGGATACCAGGTCACCCGGGGGATGCTGATTGCTGAACTCGATCGTCAGGTAGTCCAGGCCCGAAGGGAACAGGCTGCAGCCCAGCTGGCTGAGTTGGAAGCACGGGAGGCAAGCCTGGCGCTCGCCATTGACATCAGGGAAGGCGTGCTCGATGAAGAGGTGAAAAGGGCCAAGGCCGGCGTTTCCGCTGCGGACGCCCGGTATCAAAGCCTGAAGACAGGTTCCAGGGAGGAAGAGATCGCCGAGGCTTCGGCAATGCGGGACCGTGCAAGAACCGAATGGGAGAACCGCCGGAGGGATTATGAACGCATGAAGGATCTCTATGAGCGAAAGATCATCTCTTTCAGCCAATTTGACACTGCCCGCACAGGCGAAGAGGCAGCCCGTGCTGCGTATGAGGCGGCAGAGGAGCGGTTCAAGCTCGTAAAAACCGGCCCCCGAAGTGAGTTGATCCAGGAGGGGGCGGCCAATCTCGCAGGCTCCGGCGCCGCGCTCGCTGCGGCACAGATTGGCAGGAGGGAGGTCGAAAGACTGAAGATCGATCTCAAAGTTGTCCAGGCCCAAGTGGAGCAGGCAAGAGCGCTCCTGCGAATCGCTGAAGACGACCTTGCCAAATCGGTCCTCAATGCGCCATTTGACGGCTTTGTGACGGTCAAGGATACGGAGGAAGGAGAGTTCGTCCAGCCCGGCACCCCGGTCCTCACGGTTGCCCGTCTCGACGAGGTATGGGTGAAAACCTATGTCCCTGAAACCCAGCTGGGGAAAGTCTTCCTGGGGCAGAGGGGTGACGTCATCAGCGATACTTTTCCGGACAAGGTCTATCCCGGCACGGTGACCTTCATTTCGCCTGAAGCCGAATTCACCCCCAAAAATGTTCAGACCCGGGAGGAGCGGGTGAAGCTGGTTTATCGCATCAAGGTCACCATCCGGAATCCTCGCCAGGAATTGAAACCCGGCATGCCCGTGGATGTGGTTCTGAGGTAGCTGCATGGCCCAGGTCGTTCAGGTGGAAAATCTCTCCCGTTCCTTCGGCGAAACCACAGCATTGGACTCTATCTCCTTTTCTGTGGAAGAGGGGGAGATCTTCGGCCTGGTGGGACCGGACGGTGCGGGCAAGACCACCTGTCTTCGGATCCTGTGCGGATTGATGGCCCCTTCCTCAGGACGTGTCACTGTCTTGGACCAGGACATGGTGCTGGATCCCGAACCCGCGAAGGACCGCATAGGCTACATGGCCCAACCCGCCAGGCTGTATGAGGAGCTGAGCGTTGCGGAAAACATCCGGTTCTACGCGGATATCCATGAGGTCCCGCCGGAGCGGTATCGGGAGAGGATGAACCGTCTCCTGGAATTCAGCGGGCTCACGCCTTTTACAGGCCGGCTTTTTCGAAACTTGTCGGGCGGAATGAAGCAGAAGGTCGGGCTCACATGTGCGCTCATTCACACACCGCGGGTATTGTTCCTGGATGAGCCGACCAACGGGGTGGATCCCGTCTCCAGGCGTGATTTCTGGAAGATTCTTTACGAACTGAGAAGAGAAAGGGTGACCATCGTGGTTGCCTCCACCTACCTGGATGAAGTGGACCGCTGCCATCGGGTGGCCCTTTTTGACAAAGGGAAGATCCGTCTGCTCATGGCGCCGCCGGACATGCGATCGCTCATAACCGACCACCTCTTCAATCTCATTGTGCCGGACCGCCAGAGAGCGCTGAAGGTGCTCAGGTCCGTTCCCCTGGTGATCCGGAGCTCCGTCTTCGGTACTGGAATCCATTTCACCACCCGGAAGGAATCGGATGTTTCGGAAGTGGAGAAATCCCTTCTCTCCGGAGGGCTTGTATCTTTCGAAGTGAAGCCGATCACGCCGACTCTCGAAGACGTCTATCTCTCGTTGATCCTGAGCAAGGAAGAAGTCGAAGCCTGATGAATACGGCCGTAGTTCTGAAGAACGTGGTCAAGCGTTTCGGCGAGTTCACCGCCGTCGACAACATTTCACTGGAGGTTGCCGCCGGGGAGATCTTCGGCTTCCTCGGACCGAACGGCGCCGGCAAGTCCACGACCATCCGGATGCTCTGCGGCCTGCTCAGGCCTACTTCCGGGGAGGGTCGGGTTCAGGGTCTCGACATCGTCACCCAGTCGGAGCAGATAAAGGCCATACTGGGATATATGTCCCAGAGATTCTCCCTTTATGACGATCTTCGGGTCGAAGAGAACATGTCGTTCTTCGGGGGCATCTACGGCCTGGATTCTTCTCTCTCCCGGAAGCGCATCGAGGAGGTGCTCCGCTTGACCGGACTTATCGACCGGAGAGACTCCATGACCGGAGACCTTCCCGGAGGGCTCAAACAGCGCCTCGCCCTTGGTTGCGCCCTGCTTCATGAGCCGCCCATCATCTTCCTGGATGAGCCCACCTCGGGCGTGGATCCGGGAACCAGGCGTAATTTCTGGGACCTCATCTACACGCTTGCAGATCGGGGAGTGACCGTGTTCGTAACCACCCACTACATGGAAGAGGCGGAATACTGCAACCGCATCGCGCTGATCGATCGTGGCAGGCTCATTGCCCTGGGGTCTCCGGAGGAGCTGAAAAGGAAGCATCTGGAGGGGGAGATCTATGAGATCGAGATGGAAGATGCGCTTCAGGGCTCGGAAGTGCTGGACGGCATGGAAGAGATTCTGGATGCCGCCGTATTCGGCAGGTCCCTGCATGTCCGAATAAAGGAAATGGGAGCCCCTGAGACATTTCTCTCCGTTTCCCTGAAAAAAGCCGGGATCACGCCGGGAACGATCCAGAGGATAGAGCCTTCGCTGGAGGATGTGTTCGTCGCGCTGGTGGGACGAACAGCGGGGTAATTCATTATCATTTTTCATTTGGCATTTGTCATTGGTCATTGGCTTTGGCCGGAGTGGCGACTGTTTGGGTGGCATACCTGGCTTTGGCCTAAGCCCAGAGTACATGATTCACTGAATTGCCGTTGGCCAAATTCGAAATCCGAATATCGAAATCCGAAACAAATTCAAATACGAAATGTTCCAATGACAGAAACAAAATCATAACCACCGTGCCATTTTTAAATCATTTGAATTTTGCAAATTAGAGATTGTTTCGAATTTCGGATTTCGTGCTTCGGATTTTGTGCCTCCATGCGGTGAGGGGCAGGCCAACTGTCTCTGACCTGCACAGAGGACCAGGTTTTCCATTGTTCAAATAAAAATGAGACACCCGGAGGAACATCATGAGGCTGCGAAGGGTCAAGGCCCTGGCACGCAAGGAGTTCATGCAGATGACTCGGGATATCCGCAGTCTTCTGGGCGGGCTCTTCCTTCCGCTTCTGATGATCTTTCTCTTCGGTTACGCCTTGAGCCTGGACGTGGACAGGATCCCCACACTGGTACTGGACCACGATCAGACTCCTTTGTCCCGCCGGTTCGTCTCCCTGCTGGGGGATTCCCGCTATTTCACGATCGCAGGATACCTCGAGGACCAGGCCGAGATCGACCGTGCTCTTGACCGGGGCGATGCCCTGCTTGCCCTTGTAGTGCCCGTGGATTTTTCCTCCAAAGTCACACAGGGCCGGAAGACGATTGTTCAAGCAATAATGGATGGGTCTGATTCCAACACCGCGAGCATTGCTTTGGGTTACCTGAAGGCGGTCGCCGCAGGGTTCGATTTTCAGATCCAATCACGGCGAATCCGAAAAGCCGGCCTCAAGATGGTGGACATGCCGGTTGAGGCCCGCATCAGGGTGTGGTTCAACCCCGAAATGAAGAGCAGAAACTTCATCATCCCCGGTCTCACCGCGGTGATCATGATGGCCATATGCTCCCTCATGACCGCTCTCAGCGTATCCAAGGAAAAAGAGACAGGGACCCTGGAGCAGCTTCTCTCGACCCCCATTTCCAGCGGGGAACTCCTGATTGGAAAGCTTCTCCCTTACCTCGCCCTGGGTTTGGTGCAGCTTGCTCTCATTGTGGGCGCAAGCGTGCTCATTTTCCAGGTTCCCTTTCGGGGCAGTTATATCGATCTGCTGATCACTGCCCTCGTTTTTCTCATAGGCACCCTGTCATGGGGTCTTTTCATTTCCGTCATCTCCCGCAGCCAGCTGCAGGCGAGCCAGATCGCGATGATCAGCGCGTTTCTCCCCTCCTTCCTCCTGTCGGGCTTCATCTACCCGGTCGAGAATATGCCTGTTGTCCTCCAGATCCTGACACTGATCGTGCCTGCCCGGTACTTTGTCGACATCCTCAGGGGGCTCTTCCTGCAAGGGGTCGGCCTTTCGGTGCTCTGGCCCGAGTTCCTTGCCCTCATTGTCTATGCCCTGCTCGTCCTGAATCTTGCCAGAAAACGTTTCTCCAAGAGGCTCATGACATGAAACTGCTCCTTCTCAGAGTAAAGGTGCTTTTGCGAAAGGAACTGCTCCAGGTGCTTCGGGACCCAAGGCTGAGATATCTCATGTTCTTTCCCCCCATTGCGCAACTCCTGGCATTTGGGTATGCGGCCAACCTGGATCTGAGAAATATCCCAGTGGCCCTGTACGACGAGGACAATTCCCCCCTTTCCCGCGACCTGGCCTTTGCCTTTTCCTCCTCGGGGTATTTCAAATTCGCGGCAACCATCGACAACCACGATGATCTGACCGGCATCATGGACAGGGGACGGATCAAGGCCGTGCTTCACTTCGGCCCGGATTTTTCCAAGAAAGTGAAGGGAGGCGACACAGCCCTGCTGCAGATCATCGTTGCGGGGACCAACTCCAATACCGCGTCCCTTGTGCAGAGCTACTCAGTCCAGATAGTGGAAAGGTTCAACCGGTCGCGGCTGAAGGAACTCATGGACAGAAACCCGCCGATGAAAAGGATCATCCCTTCCGGATCAGGAGGCATTGTCCGACTGGAAACGCGGGTATGGTTCAACGAGGAACTCGTCTCCCGGAATTTTTACGTGCCCGGCATCATCGCCCTCGTGATCATGGTATCGGTACTCAATCTCACGGCCATGGCGATTGTGAGGGAAAAAGAGGTCGGCACCATGGAGCAGATGATGGTGACCCCGGTCAGGCCCATTGAATTCATCCTCGGCAAGACCATCCCCTTTGTACTGATCGGCATACTCCAGGTAGCCCTCGTTACAACAGTGGGGGTATTCTGGTTCGGCGTACCCATGAGGGGGAGCCTCCTGCTCCTCTTCATCTGTCTTCTGCTCTACCTTCTCTCCTTCCTTGCCCTGGGTCTCTTCATCTCGACCATCAGCCGCAATCAGCAGCAGGCCCTGGTGACCACCTTTTTTTTCATCTTTCCGATCATCCTGCTTTCCGGCTTCATCTTCCCCATTGCCAACATGCCTGTCGTTATTCAGTACTTCACCTATCTCAACCCGCTGCGCTACTTCCTGGTCATCATCAGGGACATCTTCCTCAAGGGGACAGGGTTGGAAACCCTGTGGCCCCAAGTCCTCGCCCTGCTGGCGATCGGCGTTGCCGTGATGACGCTCGCGATAAAGAGGGTGAGCAAGACGCTGGACTAGGGAGACGGTGCCAGACCGGAAGGGGCACTTAGCATCGTGGGGCTCTCGCAGGGCAAGGTATCCCGATTCGCAATAGTACCTGATAGCCAGCCGGAGTGCCGGGCACAAGATTCCACAAAGAATCGGGTTTGCTTCTCCCATAACCCTCTGAAAAAGGCTCTATTCGCTGGCAAAAAAGGCGATATAGGCCCATTTTTCGGGTGTCATTTGGCACTATCCTTTAGAATCTCATATCCTTGTCGGGGGCCCGCCCCCCCCCCGGTGCACAAGGCATATCTACTTCCTATAACTGGCTTTGTGGTGATCTAAAACCTGGTTTCGTGGCAAGCTGACCAAAACCTCCAGTAGAAAGAGCTCCCCATACAAGTTCGCTGCGGGCGAAGAGGCTTGACATCTTCCTTCCTTGGTTAAATGATAGTGTAAAGTCCAGTTAACCAGCCAACCTACTTCCGAAACCCCAACCTCTGGAGGGAGTCATGGTTCCTTTTTTCCAGATGGTGGGATCAATGTAAGCCTCCAGTGGGGAATATTGTCTGCTCGGAGGTTTTGTTTTGCTCCGAAACGGCCTAAAACAGAGGAAGAATCGAATCCTTCGTAAAGTCGGTTTTTTCATAAAAATCTAATGGGATAGCCATGAAGAAATGGATCATTGGATTACTGGTCTTGCTGGGGTCATAGCCTCGAACAGTAACTGCCCGCATGCCACTGATCGACAGGGTGGCGATCAGGATAAAAAGCGTTTAGCCTTTTACAAGCAAGTGCAACTGGCAATTGATAGAGAGGCGAAGCCATGGAACAGGTGCTGCGGATCGTGAGGGGACTGGATCAGCCCCTGAGTGTTTTACACCCATGAGTTCACAGTTTCATACGGGCTGTATATATACCGTTTGGCGGTCACATATCACCTAACAGAAAGGAATCCTCAATGGTGATGGTAAACATGGGGGATACCCAGCTTGAGGTTTGGGACCGGGGCGCCGGTTCCCCATTGCTATTCATCCACGGTGTCGCTACATCAGGCGAGGTGTGGTCCGGCGATCTCGCGGAGCTCTCGGCCGAGTTCCGGCTCATCGTATATAACCGACGCGGGTACGGCGCCTCTTCCAGCTCGCCGGGGAACTGGGCGAGTCATGCGGAGGACAGCATTGCGCTGATTGAGCACCTGAACGCTGCTCCCGCCACCATTGTCGGCTATAGCGGCGGCGCGATAATCGCCTTGGATGTGGTTCTGAAGCGGCCGGATATCGTGGCGCGTCTTATCCTTCTTGATCCCGCCTGCAACCTGAAGCACTGCCTCACGCCCGGTTTTGTTGGAACCTTGGCGGGCGTGAAGCTGCTGCGTTGGCTGCGCCGAGATCGAGCCGCCGCAGAATGCTGGCTCCGTTACGTATCGAGTTACCCCACCGGCCGTTCCGGATTTGAGACAAAGGCATCGGAAGCGCGCAGGGAGCAGCTCCTGGCAAACGCCAGCGGTCTATTTGCTGATTTGGCGTCGGGTGGCGGCGCCGTTGACGAGAACCTACTGAGCAACATCAGCGCGCCTGTGACAATTATCGATGCCCGCCTCAGTCCATCGTTTCTGCGTCGCTCAAGCCACCGTCTCAAGCAAATGTTGCCTCGAGCGCGTAACGTAACGCTGGAGCGCAGCGGTCACTGGGTTGGGCTCGATGCGCACGATGAGCTGCTTAAAGTTCTACGAGAAGCTGCTGGTTTATGTCGATACCGTCATGAGAACTCATAGGCTTCGCCGCCCAAGACGCTCAAGCTGACCGTCGGTAAGCTGGGTTTGCCGATTTCCTCGTCATAATTTCTCGGCGGCAGCTTAGCGGCGTTGTTCCAAAGGAGAGTAGGCCCCAATCTCGTGATCGTGAGATCATGCGTCATTCTTTTCGCTCATCCCCAGAGAGGTTGAGGTCTCATGAAAACTCTAATCGGAAGTGAAGAATGATCTGAGGGAAGCCACCGGCCATGCGGGGAGAGAACATGAACAAGGCCTTCCCCTTTCTGAAAGCCTTCTTTAGAAGATTCTCAGAACTTCCTGAAGGTTTCCCCGTCAACGATTATCGCTACTTCGTTGTATACAGCTACGTTTTCTTTGCCGCCCTTTTATTTCACTTCTTCTTTATCTTCATGTTCCTCCTCATCTCTGTAACTCCGCTGGCTCTGCTGAACATCGGCAGTACGGCGATCTGGATACTGATTTTTCGGTTTCACTTGAAAGGCAACAGGATCATCAGCATATCCCTTGCCATTTTCGAGATCATTCTTCATGCAACCATGTGTGTCATTTTTATCGGCTGGGACACCGGGTTTCAGTACTATGTTTTATCTCTTCCTCTCATGGTCTTTTTTTCCCCATGGACTGACAAGAAGGTTAGAGTCTTTCTCTCCGCGGCATTCGCTCTCACTTATGTAGCTTTGTACTTTTTCCGAGGTAATGCTGTTCCGCTGAACACCGTGGAACCATGGCTCAGAGTTACACTCTATTGTGGCAATAGCCTGGCGATTTGTTTTATCCTGTCCCTTGCCGCCTATTACTACAATGCCGCCGCAACCGATGCCGAGTTTAACTTGGAAAGGGAGAAGGCCAAACTCGAAGAATTGACGGTCCTTTTGAAAAAGATGTTCGGCCGCTACCTCTCCAACGAGGTTATGAACTCGCTCATCGAGAATCCCCACACGTTGGAATTGGGAGGGGAGAAGCGAAGCGTTACAATCATGATCTCGGACTTGAGGGGTTTTACCGCCCTCTCAGAGCGCCTCGAACCGGAACAGGTAGTCAGGATGCTTAATACCTACTTTGAGCTGATGATGGAGGTGATCCTCGGTTACAACGGCACCATCAATGAGATCGTCGGTGACTCTCTGCTGGTCATCTTTGGCGCCCCGCAGGAGATGCCGGACAGAGCCCAGCAGGCTGTTGCCTGTGCTATCGCAATGCAAAACAAAATGGCAGAGGTGAATGAACGGAACCGGCCCCTCGGTTTACCTGAGTTGGAGATGGGGATCGGACTCAACGAGAGTGAGGTGATTGTGGGAAACATCGGTTCCGCCAAGAGAAGCAAATATGCTGTGGTAGGCAGTGGTGTAAACATGGCAAATCGGATCGAGTCTTACACGGTCGGGGGACAGGTTTTTATTTCCGGGTCAATCCGAATTTCCCAACAGGTTTTCAGCCGTTTCTGAGGAGTTGTGGTCCCCTGTTCATTGACATAGTTTAAAGTAAAGCCCGTCTTCAGGGA
>Ga0209270_1000592_pt1 | contig 71068 bp, 63 predicted proteins | sample MTBAKSrepl1MetaG_FD_187456 | JGI IMG/M metagenome (GOLD analysis project Ga0209270, IMG submission 187456) | Enrichment culture microbial communities from Arthur Kill intertidal strait, New Jersey, USA, that are MTBE-degrading - MTBE-AKS1... | ecosystem: Environmental > Aquatic > Marine >... | reverse complement strand
CAAGCTGTTATATGGAGTCAATCTGAGAAACCCTGCTCCTATTATTGCCTAGGGTGTAGTGTGCCTGGTGATCGATAATGACTCGAATAGAAGCAAAGAGTATAAAAACGGTCAGGGTGTGATCTGCCAGATACCATTCAGATAGAGGGTTTTGCGTTGAAAAATCTTCATTCTCTCCACTTTTCTCCAAATTTCCTCCATTTTTCCACAGCCTCCGGAATCTGCTGGTTAACTGATCACCCTCCGGGAGATGCCATATCTTCATGATAAAATCGAGATTATTCTTATTGGGAGAGGATTTATGTCCGAAAATGTGCTTGTCGCAGTTGCCTGGCCATATGCCAATGCTGAAATTCATGCCGGGAATCTGGTCGGTTCTTATTTGCCCGCTGATATCATTGCCAGATACCATCGCTTGAAAGGCGACAAAGTTCTCATGGTTTCAGGCAGTGATTCACATGGCACGCCCATTACGGTACGTGCAGATGCCGAAGGAACCACTTCTTTGGAGATCTACCAACGTTTTCATCAAGGTTTTCTGGAATTGTTTCAGAGTATGGGCATAACCTATGATCTTTTCACATCTACCCATACCAGCAATCATTTTAATGTATCGCAGTTGATGTTTACCGCGCTGTTGGAAAACGGATATTTATTCAAAGAGAAACAATTCCAGTGGTATTCCACCTCACAAAGTCGTTTTCTCCCTGATCGCTATGTGGAAGGGACCTGCTATATCTGTGGTTTTGAAGGAGCGCGCAGTGATCAATGTGATCACTGCGGTAATCTGCTGGAGGCAACCCAACTGATCAATCCTCGCAGCAAGATGGATGGTTCGACCCCTGAATTACGCGAGACGGAACATTTTTTCTTGGATCTCGGGAAATTGCAGGATAAGGTGGTGGAATTCTTGAGCCAACGGCAAGGTTACTGGCGTCCCAATGTGGTGCGCCAATCATTGGGGCAAATCCAGTCTGAAGGATTACATGGTCGTCCGATCACACGTGATCTGGATTGGGGGATCCCAGTACCTTTGGAGGGTTGGGAGGGAAAATGCCTGTACGTGTGGTTTGAAGCGGTTATTGGTTATTTATCTGCTTCCATTGAATGGAGTGGTCTGAATGGAGACAAACAGGCGTGGCGTGATTGGTGGAAGAAAATCGATGCCAAGACCCTTTATTTTATCGGCAAGGACAATATCCCATTTCATGCCATCATCTGGCCAGCCGAGTTGATCGGGTGTGGAACCAGATTCGATGAACTTTTCAAGGAAGAAAAAGTCCAAGAGTTTGTATTGCCTTATGACGTTCCAGCCAACGAATTCCTCAATTTGGAAGGGCAGAAGATCTCCGGTAGCCGTAACTGGGCAGTATGGGGAAAAGATTTTTTATCGCGCTATGATCCGGATGCCTTTCGATATTATCTTACCAGCATCATGCCAGAATCTCGGGATTCCGATTGGGATTGGGAGGAGTTTTATCATCGGAATAATGATGAATTGGTAGCTACTTGGGGTAATCTGGCAAATCGTGTGCTTTCTTTTGCTTATAAATATTGGGAAGGCATTGTGCCTGACCCTGGGCAATTGACCGAGATTGATGAAGCTCTGCTGGCAACCATCGAAGTTGGCTTCGATAACGTAGGAAAAGAATTGGAGCAAGTGCATTTACGGGCAGCCCTGGCTGAAGTGATGCGCCTTGCCAGTGAAGTCAATAAATATCTCGACCAAACCTCACCCTGGAGGACTATAAAAGAAGATAAGCAAACTGCAGCCAGAGCGATCTTTGTAGCGATGAAAGCGATTGACTCTTTGAAGATCATGTTCGCGCCTTTCTTGCCTTTTACAAGCCAGCAATTGCACGAATTTTTCGGGAATGGCACAAGTCTGTTCGGTTCACAATTTACGGAAACAGTAAAAGACGAGTTGGGAGAGCATGTAATTTTACGATATAACCCCACTCATGCAACCGGGAAATGGAAAGCCAGTGAATTACAACCCGGAAGCAAATTTGAAAAACCCACCCCGTTATTCAAAAAACTGGATGCTAGTATCATCACTGAGGAAAGAGAAAGATTAGGCTAGACATCCAGATTTATCCACTCATCTTGAAGAAACTTCAAAGCGCTGTTCAAAGCCTGATCGGCGCTTTGTGCTTTAATGGATGTTCGCTCCCCATGAAATTGGAATACTGAAGTTTTTACCTTCCCATTAAATGCCCAAGCCATCCACACTGTTCCAACCGGTTTGAGTGGAGTTCCTCCACCCGGACCGGCAATGCCTGAAACTGCCATCGTCATTAAACGGGTTAGATCGCAAATTGGATTAAGCATCTGCGACAATCCTAATACCATCTCTTGTACTGTCTCCTGACTGACTGCACCAAAATCAGCAAGTGTCTTTTCTTTCACTCCAAGCCAGTTCATCTTGGACTCATAAGAATAACTAACCACACCTCCTAAAAAGTACTCGGAAGATCCTGGAATGTCGGTGATCCGATTCGCAATCAATCCACCCGTACAGGATTCTGCGGTGGCAATACTTAATCCATTGTGCAATAAGAATTTTCCTAAGGTTTCTTCTATTTTCATTTCAGCCATATCATGATTATATCTTTTTGCGTTTAATTACGAAAATTAATAGTCTTCCAGACGCTTGACCACAAAAAACCGCCATGTTATGATGGCGCATCGAGGTAAGAATGGACGAAAATATAACATCGCATGATGTTGATGAAAAACAAGAAGTTAATAAACAAACTCAATCTGAAGACCCCCCTCGTTTTCTAACCATGTGGGATAAATTCTGGAAACGTGTTCAAAAAATTGGGCTGAATGATTTTGTCTCTAGATTTGGAACTGTTCTGGTAACCATTGTGATGGTTGGATTGGTTATCTGGGTGATGAAGACCTTCTTTTTAGAAGAAGAACAGATCCAAACTGCTGGTGGTGGTTTGTATGTTGCAACAGAGGGGGCTGTTTCATCTGAATTAGTATTGCCTGCTTATGAAGGAGTTGCCCCGCTTGAGGGTATTTCTCGTTCTTCGGATATCAAAACTGATCTCAATGAAACTGTTTCTTCGCGCTATGACATTGTGAAGTATGAAGTGGTTGCCGGAGATACCCTGATTGGAATTGCCGATAAATTTGGGCTTGAGCCGGAAACTGTTCTGTGGTGTAACTATGATGTTCTGCTCGACAACCCGGCTGCCATCTATCCCGGTCAGGTTTTGAATATTTATCCAACTGATGGAACCACCTATCGCTGGCAGGAAGGGGACGGATTGAATGGAGTGGCGACTGGCTTGCATATCACTCCTGCAGACATCATTGAATGGCCAGGAAATGGCTTAAGCTATGAAACCATTGGGGATTATGCCAGTCCGAATATTGAAGTAGGTACATTGATCTTTGCACCGGGAGGATCGCGCAGTTATTATGACTGGTCGGCGGCTCTTTTCAATAGGGATGATCCAGCCACATCTAGAATTTTAGGTCCGGGTCATTGTGATGCAGTTTACAGTGGTCCAATCGGAACAGAAGCGTTTGTGTGGCCAACATCCGCAACATTTATATCCGGCTATGAATTCTCACCGGAAATTAATCACTGGGGTATCGACATCGGTGGTGATCTGGGCAACCCGATCTATGCAGCCGATGCCGGAGTGGTGGTGTATGCCGGGTGGAATGATTGGGGCTATGGAAATGTAATCGTACTTGATCACGGAAATGGATGGCAGACTCTTTATGCTCACTTGAACGAAGTGTATGTCAATTGTGGGGATTACATCAATTTCGGTGGACAGCTTATTGGAGCTATGGGGAGCACAGGAAATTCCAGTGGTCCTCACTTGCACTATGAAATGAGTTATAACGGTAGCCGTGTCAATCCACATAAATATTACCCGTATTAATTGAGGAAGGAAAGGTGCCTGTTCTTCAAGAGGGAAGGAAAAACCTTCCCTTTTCTTTTTATTGCAACCGCTATAATTGAGAGAGGAGGTTAAAATGTTCAACGGTGAAATTGATATCCGCCCTTCGCCAATTGCGGGAACCTGGTATTCCGATAGACCGGCTGTGTTACAACAAGAAATAAATGATTACCTGTCACGGGTAAAATCACCGGTGATCGAGGGAAAAATCATCGGTTTGATTGCTCCCCATGCTGGTTATCGCTACTCAGGACCAACCGCCGCCTTTGCATATCGGGCTGTGCAGGGATTGCAATTTGACATTGTAGCAATACTTTCCCCGTTTCATGCCTACACCCCGGAAGAATTGCTTACGACCCGCCATAGTGCATACCAGACACCACTGGGGATCATCCCAATTGATCGAGAACTATTGCATGATTTTGAACAGAGGTTAGTAGAAAATGAGATTTTCGTAACTGAAATCTCACGCGATGGCGAGCACTCCCTTGAAATACAACTTCCATTTTTACAGGTAACCTTGGATGAAAAATTTCATTTGTTTCCTTTAATGATCAGAACCCATGACCCACAAAAAATTGAAGTGATCGCTCAAGCAGCCGCTACTGTTCTCAAAGGTAGAAATGCACTGATCATAGCCAGTACTGATTTGTCTCATTTTTATGAACAGAGGACAGCCAATATGTTTGACAAGGAAATGCTGCAACGGATCGAAACTCTTGCTCCAGATCAGGTCCTGGAGGCAGAAAGAGATGGGAAAGGTTTTGCCTGTGGAGCAGGAGCAGTAGCAGCCGTTCTGCGAATCACCCAACTATTGGGTGCATCAAAGGTTCAGGTTCTCCATTACCGCACATCCGGGGATGAAACAGGTGACTTTTCATCGGTGGTGGGGTATGGAGCTGCTGCCATTGAAATTATGGAGACGACCCAACAAACATGAATTCCATTGCTCGTGTGGCGATCAATATGCCAGGTATTCGCGATCTCTATGATTATGAAATACCACCAACCATAACCACAATACAGGCAGGCTGCCTGGTTGTAGTGCCGTTTGGAAATTTAAAAGCACAGGCTGTAGTGATGGATCTTTTGCCTCACACCGAAGTAAAAGAAGTTAAAAAGATCATCGGAATCTTGGATAATGAGCCGGTACTCAATCAAGCCCAACTGGAAATAGCAGTCTGGATGGCAGAGTATTATCATTCTGCAATTTCAAATTGTATTCATATGATGTTGCCACCGGGATTGAATCAATTGGCAGATATGGCATATTTTCTGCTTTCGAGTGAATTCGACAAAGTTACCCTTTCTGAAACACAAAAAATGATCGTGCACAAGATCCAAAAATCCGGTGAGTTAAGAGCGCGACAGATCAAAGCAGCTTTTTCTCACACGAACTGGAAATATGCATTGCAAGGTCTCATGAAGAAAGGGATCATAAGCAGTAAAGCCGTTCTACCTGATGCGCGCGTGAATCGTAAAACGATCCGTACTGCCCAGATTGCCATTTCCCCTGAAGAAATGGAAAAAAAGAAAGAACAATTGGGTAAAGTCGATAGCAATGCTTATCAAAGAAAAATAGCAGCGATTGATTTTTTGGTAAACGAAGCCATCCCGGTTAATGTCGCATGGGTATATGCCTCATCTGGTGCAAATGCTGGTGATCTGAAATTTCTGGAAGATAAGGGTTTCATTCGACTTGGGGAAGAAGAGATCTGGCGGGATCCCTTGAAGGATATTGAAGTAGAACCAGCCATCGTCCCTGATCTTACTTCTGCCCAAAAAAGTGCCTGGTCCCAAATTGAAAAATATCTGAAGAATAATGAGATACATGTACCGCTAATATTAAATGGGGTGACTGGATCGGGGAAAACAGAGCTGTATTTACGAGCAGTAGAGAATACACTGGCACAGGGGAGGCAAGTGGTCGTACTGGTACCAGAGATCTCACTTACGCCACAAACCGTAAAACGATTCATGGCACGTTTTCCCGGGCGGGTAGGTCTGGTGCATTCACGTTTGTCTGCCGGTGAGCGCTATGATACCTGGCGACGGGCAAGGATGGGAAAAATCTCGATCATCATAGGTCCGCGCAGTGCGCTTTTCACGACCCTTCCGAACCTGGGGTTGATCATCATTGATGAATTTCATGATTCCTCTTTTTACCAGAATGATTTTCTGCCAATGTATGATGCTGTGAACAGTGCCATAGTTTATGCGAAATCAATAAATAGGGGGATCATTCTTGGTTCAGCGACGCCGGATATCAGTTTGTATTTCAAAGCACAGAGCGAGGGATGGCATATTGTCCATCTACCCGATAGAATTCTAGCCCATCAGGAATATATCCAGCAGAAAAGACAAAGCCTTTACATGGAGATCCAAAAGATTGAGAATGACGGAAAAACTGCTGCATCTCTATCCCTTCCGTTTGTGCAAACAGTGGATATGAGAAATGAACTACGTCTGGGGAATCGTTCTTTATTGAGCAGGGCATTGCAATCTTCATTGCAAACCGTTTTGGACCGTGATCAACAAGCTATTTTGTTTCTAAATCGCCGCGGTAGCGCTTCTTATGTTTTCTGTCGTGATTGTGGAAATGTGCTGTGCTGTCCACATTGTGATATGCCACTTACGTGGCATGCTGATAAGAATAAATTAGCCTGTCATATATGCGGCTATCTCCGTTCAAAACCGGAAACGTGCCCTGTTTGCGGAAAGGAGCAGATTCGTCAATATGGCAGTGGGACTCAAACCGTGGAAAAAGAGATTGCACGCATATTCCCAAAAGCAAAGATCCTGCGCTGGGATGCGGATACTGCTCACCACAGAGGAGCAGAAGATTTGCTGCTGTCTCATTTTATGAACCACCATGCCGATATCTTGATCGGAACACAGATGCTTGCAAAAGGACTGGATCTTCCGCTGGTAACACTGGTGGGAATTGTGCTGGCAGATGTGGGATTGAACTTCCCAGATTATCGGGCAGCCGAAAGAACTTTTCAAATACTGACTCAGGTGGCTGGCAGGGCAGGACGCAGTCCGTTGGGTGGTCATGTGGTATTGCAAACTTATCACCCCCAACATTATGTGATCCGCAAAGCAGCCACTCATGATTTCAAGGGCTTCTATCATGATGAAATTACCCAGAGAAGAAAATTAGGATATCCACCGTTCAATGAATTAGTACGTCTGGAGTTTCGCCATCAGGAAGAAAAAGCAGCTTTTCAAAAAGCACAAGAGCTGGCATATCAGATCAGGCAGGTAATTGCAGCTAGTGGGCTTGGATCAGAAATAAATGTAAGTGGTCCAACACCACCTTTTTTCCCTAAGATCCGAGGATCATACCGGCAGCAGATCCTGCTGCGTGGAATGGACCTCAATCCCATTCTTGATAATCTACGATTGGATGATTGGCGTGTGGCAATAAATCCACCGGATGTCCTTTGAGATGGGATGTATTGATAAATAAAAAGCACTTCGTTTTTAATGAAGTGCTTTTTTGGTTATCTTTTATTTACTATATGGGTCTTATTGGATCACCTGCCAGGGATTGATCATTCCACCGTTGAGGCGAATCTCGAAATGCAGGTGGGCTCCGGTTGAATTTCCTGTAGAACCACAAGCGCCGATCACCTGTCCTTGATAAACACTCTGACCACAGGTGACATTGACCGAACTCAAGTGGGCGTATAAGGTTGCATAACCATTGCCATGATCGATCATTACCATGTTCCCATATCCCCCACTGATTGCACCGGCATACACCACCACACCGGAATCGGATGCGAAAATGGCGTCGCCGAGATAGCACATCATGTCAAGTGCCTGGTGACCGCTCCAATAATCATTACCACTAATCACCCGATAAGGGGTAGGCCATATAAAAGTGTAGGTGCCAACATAGCCACCGCTTGAAGTTGTACAACCGCCGGGGCCAAGAATGGTGGAGTTCACACCAGAATCACTGCTGGCGATCGAGGGGACTACCCAGGTCTCGTAAGCACGGTAACCACCGGGGATCATCACGAACGTTCCTGTTGCTATGGCAGGATTGGTCATATCGAGATCATTGCCCGGAAAAAGCAGGATATCTTCAACGTTGGCATGATACTTTTCTGCTACTTTCTCCAACGTATCTCCATCCTGCCATTTATATAAAATGCCATCAATGGGTGGAATGGTAAGGTCCTGTCCTACCGAAATCAGATGGGGATCATCATTCAAAACGTCATAGTTTGCCCACAAGACCGTTTCAGGTTCCAGATCAAAACTCTGGGCAATGCCGAAAATTGAGTCACCAGATGCGACAGTGTAATTAACCGGTTTCTTGCGATAACCGGTAGGCAGAACCGTATCGGCGTTTGCATCTCGTTTAAGTGATTGGTAACCGTTATCAGCAGAGAATGTGGGCAGAGTTACAACTGAATCATCCGAGATACTTTGTTTTGTCTTTATTCCAAAGATACCAAGGATAGATGCGCCTCTAAAATATTGATAAATGGTTGTGCCCATGAGGGCGACCATCAGAACCGCAATAACCCAAGTAATAATCGTAATGATTGTGCGAGGTTTCTTCTTGACCAACTGTTCATCATTGCGAACCTGGTCGCTCTGTGGAGAATTTGTTGTTGATTTGCTCAAATTCCCTCCGTCAGGGTGGAAAGAAATTCCATGTTGTTTTTCGTTTTTTCCAGCCTTTGTAAGATCGCTTCGGTAGCGATGGCGATATCCATTCCTCCTCCCTGCGGTGGTTGCCCAATCATTTGCAGGAACATTCGACGCATCAACCAGACTTTCTGCAATTCATCAGGGCTGAGCAGAAGTTCTTCGCGGCGGGTGGAAGAGCGTTCGATATCAATTGCAGGGAAGATTCTTCGTTCTTGCAATCTTCTGGAAAGATGTAATTCCATATTGCCGGTCCCCTTAAACTCTTCATATACAACATCATCCAACCGTGAACCGGTATCTACTAACGCAGTAGAGATGATAGTCAATGAGCCACCATCTTCAATATTACGGGCAGCTCCATAGAAGCGTTTGGGAGGATAAAGCGCAGAGGGATCCATACCACCGGAGAGTGTTCTACCAGAGGGATTGACCACCAGGTTATAAGCACGTGCCAGACGAGTTAAAGAATCCATCAAAATAACCACATCATGTCCATTCTCAACCAATCGTTTCGCCCGATTTAAAGTGATCTCAGCAGTACGCACATGGGAGGTAACCGGTTCATCGAAAGTGGAAGCAATCACTTCTCCTTCAACCGAACGATCCATATCGGTGACTTCTTCCGGGCGCTCACCGATCAAACTGATCATCAGATCAACTTCAGGGTTGTTGGTGGAGATTGCATTGGCAATTTCTTTCATAATGGTTGTTTTCCCCGCTTTGGGAGGAGAAACGATCATGCCTCTTTGTCCCTTTCCAATCGGCGCAACCATGTCTATGATGCGATTGGAAAGTACGTTGCGAGGGGTTTCAAGATTGAAGCGCTGGTCTGGGAAAATGGGAGTAAGGTCTTCAAATTTGACCCTTTTTTCATTTTCAACAGCAGGTACGCCATTGATGCTCTCGACGTGCACCAATCCATAATGGCGTTCTGATTCGCGAGGAGGGCGGATATCTCCGAAAACCATATCCCCATTACGTAGTTCATTACGACGTAACTGGGCTTGTGAGACGTAAATATCATTCTTGCCCATCTGGTAATCCTGTCGGAGAAAGCCAATGCCTTCCGGCATGATTTCGAGGATGCCCCCACCCATGTCACGTCCTTCTTGCTGGGCACTATATTGAGCGATATTTACTATGAGGTATTCTTTTTTATGGAGCATTGCATTTTCAATACCCGCTTCCACTGCCATATTGCGAAGTTCAACTAAAGGCTTATTTTCCAATTCTGCAATTGTGATCATATTTTACTTTCCATGAATAAGGTTTGATTAAAGGTTACGACCCGCGGTAAGGCTAAAAACAAAAACAATGATTAAAGAGTCCTTTTGGGGTTTATGCTCCCTTGCAAAAACTTGGGGAAAACAAATGGAGTAACTTTTTGTACGCGCCGAGATTATAACATGGTTCATAGGGGCTCGCAAGCTATCGCAACTCATAGTTTCAGGATAAATATTCTCTTAAATCACGGCTGCGTGAAGGATGACGCAGCTTTCGTAATGCTTTCGCTTCAATTTGGCGGATGCGTTCGCGGGTAACATTGAAGTAGTTGCTCACTTCTTCAAGGGTATGGTCTTTCCCGTCTAATAGTCCGAAACGAAGTTCCAAAACTTGACGCTCGCGTTCTGATAGTGCCGAAAGAGCTGATTGTACTTGTTCCCTTAACATCTCCTTGGCGGCAGCATCCATTGGCTCAACAGCATCCATATCTTCGATAAAATCGCCCAGTTGGCTGCTATCTTCATCACCGACCGGATATTCCAATGAGATAGGTTCCTCGGCTGATTTCATGATCTGTTGCACTTTTTGTGACGCGTTTTTCCATTTTGTCATTAGCTGTTTTGGAACAGGTTGATCAGATCGCAAAGCTTCCTTAATGCGGTCAGCATCATGTTTCTCAACGAATTCAGATTCTAATGCCAGTTCCTCAAAGGAGGGATCACGGTTCAGATTCTGCGTTAATTTGCGCTGGATGCGCAACAATTTGGAAATGGATTCAAAAAGATGTACCGGGATGCGAATAGTGCGAGCTTGTTCGGCAATATGACGGCTGATGGATTGCCTGATCCACCAGGTGGCATAGGTGCTGAATTTATATCCCAGAGTAGGATCGAATTTAGATACCGCACGTAGCAATCCCAAGTTGCCTTCTTGAATTAGATCGAGCAAAGAAATACCACGTCCAAGATATTTCTTCGCTACACTGACCACCAACCGTAAATTGGCACGAATCAATACCTGAGTGGCTTCGTAAGAAAGCCCATGGATTTCAGATATGATCTGTTTTAGGTTGGCTTCTTCTGGGAAACGATTGTGGAAAAAGTTTGAGCGTGGAATGCGCTGATGCTCACTGTAGTATTCGAGCAATTCCTGTGCAACATTTTCGGGAAGCAAATAGCATGCCAGGAAAATAGCATACACTTCTTGAATTAACCCCGTTAGTAATTCATTTGCCAATGAATCATCTGAGGAAAACTTCTGTCGCCAAAAAGTGTTCAGATAGTCTCTGGTATATGAAGGAATTTCCATGTTCCAGCGAGAGCGTAGCATTTGTGCCTCGGTAAGGATGAGGCTGAAATCGGGAAAGTTCAATCCAGGTTTTGTGGCGGTGACACTTTCTACATTGATATAAGAAGTGGAAAGATCTTTACAAATCTGCAAGAAAACTTGTTGGTAAACAATCCCTGGCTCGCCATCTTTTTTTGCTGACATTTGATTGGTCAATTTGCGAATGCGTCGGTCAGCTTCAATGCGAGTGGAGAGGTGAAATTCATTGGTGGCATCCAACAGATCAATCTGACCAATTTCCTTTAAATATAACCGTACAGGATCTTCTGAATATTCCAATGATGTTGAATATTCATCAGCGGTTTCATCGAGCAAATCATCAAAATTATCATTATCTTCTGTAGAAGAAATGGATTCTATTTCATTGTCGGATTCGTCATCAATATAATCGGGCATTATTTGACACCATCATTTGAAAAGAGATGTGAGAAATGCGTGTAATTCGATGTAGAAATAGTAACCCCTTTTTTCAAAATGGATTCATGTGAGGTCATAAACAAATTATACATGAAGAAATTAATCACTGATCAGAGGGGATGATAAAACTCTATCCAGTGTAGCGCGCATTTTAATGCTTTCCAGTAGTTCTTTTTGGATCATTGATATATCCAGATTAGTTGGTTCGGTTTCACTTGAATTGTGCAACATGGAGAGGCTGTTTATTTTTTCGACAACTTTATTTTTTCGCAAATTAAGGAATGTTTGTACCAGATCGGTAAAGATATGATTCTGCGTGATACTTTCAGGTTTAAGAATGAATTCTTCGCTATCGGCTTTTAACCAAGCCATGTCTCCGGGTAGGTTGGCACCGATATATTCTTGTGCATCAATTTCAATCTGTTTTAACGAATCCAATATAAGCGATAGTACTAACTGTAAATCGCCAAATTCCATGTCTTCATTAGAAATAGGTGGAAGATCGTTTTTCTTGAGATAACGATCAAGATCATAGACCATATCTGGTTTTTTCACGAGGAGCAGGATGATGTGTTTTTCGAGATTATAAAATTTGTTACGTTCAGCTTTGACCTGAGTTTCCAGTGAGTCAGGTTCCATTGCCGTTTTGCGTCTTCTCGGATGTCTCTTATTGAGATATTGCACTTCTGAGACGGAAAAAAGTGATTGCTCACTTACATGCAGAACTCTTGCGAGTTGCTGGCGGTAAGTATCACGTTCAACTGCGTTCGGAATATCCCTTATCAAAGGGATCACTTTTTCTGCAATTTCACTTTTTATTTTGGGATCCTCAAGATTCTTTCCGGCAGAGAGAGTATCAATCACGTGGGTAATGATCGGTTTGGCATTTTCAACAATGGTCTGCCAGCGATCAGCATCTTGTAGGGCGATTTCATCTGGGTCCAACCCATCAGGCAGAGAACAGACCCGAATATCTGCATCGAGACGTGCTTCACTGCGAACCAATCCGCGTGGATCGAACACGAATTCTTCGGAATGGTCCATGGTTTCACGTGCTACTTCAAGTCCTTTCAAGGTAGCCTTTTCCCCTGCAGAATCGGGATCTAGAGCCAGGATGATCCTTCGCGTATAGCGTTTGATATGCCGCATCTGCACTGGAGTCAAAGCGGTTCCCATTGGTGATACCACATTTTGGAACCCAGCTTGATATAACCCGATCACGTCAAAATACCCTTCGACGATGACAACCTGATCTGCTGTGCGAATTGGTTTGCGAGCTTTGTCTAATCCAAACAACAATGCACTTTTATCGAAAATCAATGTCTGTGGAGAATTCAAATATTTCGGTATATCGTTGCTAGAAAGTGCCCTGGCACCAAATCCGCAAATGCGTTGTGATGCATCACGAATAGGAAAAATGACGCGATTGCGAAAACGGTCATGGTATCCATCTGCCTCGTTGCGTTTGGTAATCAATCCACAATCTAGTAATTCTTTATCGCTAATTCCCTTATCATGAAAATGATCCAACATGACTTCCCAGGCATGGGGGGCGTATCCCAGTTCGAAAGTTTCGATTGTCTTATCGTTTAAACGTCTATTCTGTTTCAAATAGGATAAGGTTTGTTTCCCATTTTCTGTCTGGGTAAGGTGATAACGGAAGAAGATAACCGCTTCTTCAAGAATGCTGCGCAGTTTCTCGATATATTCATCCTCTTCCTTTTTCTTGGGGGTTACGGGTTCAAGAGTGATGCCTGCTTTTTCTGCCAGGTAGTGCAACGCTTCGGGAAAATCCCAACCCTCTTTTCTCATAACGAATTTAAAGATATCTCCGCCCTCATTACATTCCCCAAAACATCGCCAGGTGCCGGAATCTGGGAATACTACAAATGCCGGAGTGCGGGTGTTGGCATGAAATGGACAAAAGCCGGTATAGTTTTTCCCTGCCCGGCGCAATTTAACAGTTTCGGAAACCAGGTCAACGATATCGATTCTTGCTTTGATCTCTTCGATATTATTCATGAAAACTCAACTCACCTTAATTATAGGAGCAGAATCATGTTGGAATGCAGAAATGCATGAGCCATATCACAGAAGGATAATCATTCATTAAAAAAATAACTTTTGGAAACTGAACATCCGAAAAAATCATGCTGAAATAGTGTTGCAGATCTCTTCAGCCAATGATTCCAATTCAGTTTCATTTACCTGATCTGATTCCAAAGTAATGTTAGCCGTGTTATTAAAATTGAACATGATGTTACACCGCATGTTATGGTTCCTCATCTTCTTACGGGCCAAAATAAGATTGGCAATCTCACGTGTTTTCCAGATATCAAACCCCAGGGCAGGCAAGATGTCCAATGTCTTCAAATACCATCTTTTGGATTAGAAAAGTCTACGTTATCAACTTTTTCAACTTGAGCCAATTTAAAATCCTTCTAGTTTAGAAAAATCGACCACGTTTTGCGATAGACAGACGATTTGCTGAAGCAATCCCAACCGGTTCTCACGAATTTTTCTATCTTCCGCCATTACCAGTACTTTATCAAAGAAAGCATTGACAGCGGGGATCATGGGGATGAATGCGTTTAACATATCATCAACGGATCCTGCCTGGCGTGTGGTAGAAAGTGATGTCTGAACCACATCATATAACTGTTTTTCTTCTTTGTCGGTGAGCAATGCAGGTTCAACGGAAAATTGTTGTTCAAGATCGCGGGTTATACGAACACAACGAGAGAATGCCTGTAAGGTTTCTGTCCAATCTTTGCGTGCCACCCAATTTGAAAGCTGTTGGGCAGCAATAAAGGCACGATATGGAGTGATGCCGAGCGTTCCTTCAATGGAAGCAACGATATCGTAACGGAACCCTTTGTCAAGTAAATAGTTCGACAGGCGCGCTTTGATAAAATCAACGCATGCGGTAAAATCAGCATCTTCCATTTTGACGGGCAAATATTTCGCGGCTATTTTCAAGCCCTGCTCAACATCAAAATCCAATTGCCATTCAATCAGATTTTGAATAATGCTGATGGCTGCGCGGCGTAGAGCAAAGGGGTCTTTGGTTCCACTGGGTGCCATTTGCGCTGCAAACAACCCGGCAAGAGAATCCAATCGGTCTGCTAATCCGACGATGAGTCCAAGTTTTGAAGTTGGGACTCGATCACCGGCAAAACGCGGATAATACTGTTCTTCGATTGCGACCGCTACATCTTCCGGTTCTCCAGACAGACGCGCATAGTATTTTCCGATTACTCCTTGCAAAGATGTCATTTCTACCACCATGTTGGTTACCAGATCGGCTTTGCACAAGAAAGCAGCCCTTTTTGTGGCGTCGGCTTGAATTAGATTGAGTTTGAATTGTGGCAAAAGATCATCAACGACTTTTTCGATCCGCCTGTTTTTATCCAGCATAGATCCCAGCGCCAGATGGAAAGTGAGCGTACCCAGTTTGAGCCGAAACCAATCGAGATCATGCTGGCGATCTTCATTGATAAAGAATGCAGCGTCCTTGAATCTGGCACCGATGACCTCTTCATTACCGCGTGCAACGATAGATAGATGCTGATCATCACCGTTGCGGATGGTGACAAAATTAGCCAGCATTTCTCCATTAGATGTGACCATAGGAAAATAACGCTGGTGTTTTTTCATCACATCGATCAAAACCTCTTTAGGTAATTCCAAATGTTCTTTCGAGAAATTTCCCAGCAGGGCAGTAGGAGCTTCTACCAGATTATTAACTTCTGCCACCAATTTTTCATCGAGATCATCATTGGCGTGGATATTTTTACACAGTTGTCTCACCTGATCTGCAATTACCTGTCTGCGTTCTTCAACATCCAAAATGATGCCCTGTGAATTAATAAATTCGAAATAATGTTCAGCATTACTGATTTCGACCGAGCCCTGTTCATGGAAACGTAATCCGCGGGTGATATTACTGGCATTCAGACCTGCGTAACGCATGGAAATGATATTGTTTCCGTACAAAGCTAACAGCCAGCGGATAGGGCGTGAGAATGCGACATTGCTGCCATTCCAACGCATTGATTTGTTGAAGTGAATACCGGCAACCAATGTTTCAAGTGCATCAGGTAACACTTGCAAGGCGGGTTTCCCTTTATTGAATACTTCTGCGGTTACGTAACTTCCGCCGTCAATTTCAGCAACCTTGAGATCTTCCACTTTGATCCCCTTGCCGCGTGCGAAACCTTCTGCTGCTTTAGTTGGTTTCCCCTGTGCATCAAAAGCACTGGAAGCGGGTGGACCTTTGACGATTTCATGAGTATCGGGTTGGCTGGCATTTAATCTATTGACGAAAACAACTAACCGGCGGGGGGTTCCCATCACTTCAACATTGTCATAACCAAGATGCAATCCATCGAACATGGCAATTGTATTTTGGTTGAGTTGTGCCAGGGCATCACTTAAATCTTGTGCAGGCAATTCCTCAGTACCTATCTCGAAGAGGAAAGATTGCGGTTCGATAGGCAGATCTGCCACGGCGCCATCCAGGGTGAGTTGCGCATTTTGCTCAGATGTCGGGATAGTGATCTTTTTCTCTAACCATGGAAATCCTAATTCTTCACGTTGCTTGAGATATGCGATTGCTGTCTTGCGTGAAAGGTCGCGCATACGCGAGAAAAGCGCCTGTCGTTCAGTTACGCCGACTGCACCACGTGTATCTAGGATATTGAAGGTGTGGGAGCATTTTAGAATATAGTCATGCGCTGGCAAAACCAAACCGTTTTCAAGACAGGCATTGGCTTCTCTTTCATAAAGACCGAACATGCTGCGCAGGCTATCAACATCCGCTTTTTCAAAGTAATAAATGCTATGCTCTTTTTCACCTTGATAGTTCACATCTCCATAGGTGAATTGGTCGTTCCATTGAATTGTGCGGAAGTTGTAATTGCCCTGTAACGCCATGGCGATCCGTTCCAGCCCATAAGTGATCTCAACGGAAACAGGCTCGAGTACAATTCCACCGGCTTGCTGGAAATAGGTGAATTGAGTGATTTCCTGCCCATCTAACCATACTTCCCAACCCAATCCCCAGGCTCCCAATGCCGGAGATTCCCAGTTGTCTTCCACAAACCGGATATCATGTTCGCGCGGGTTAATGCCCAAGGCTTGTAGGGAATTCAGATACAGTTCTTGCGGATTGCCCGGATCGGGTTTTAAAATGACCTGAAACTGATAGTGTTGTTGCAAACGGTAGGGATTTTCACCATACCGTCCGTCGTCAGGACGGATGGATGGTTCTACATATGCTACGTTCCAGGGTTCAGGGCCTATGACGCGCAGGTAAGTAGCAGGGTTCATGGTACCAGCTCCTACCTGGGTATAGTATGGTTGCCAGACTAGACAACCGTTTTTTGACCAATAATCCTGCAATTTTAAGATGATTTCCTGGAATTTCAGCGCGTCACTCATAATCACTCCACAAATAATTCAGTTTTCGTTCAATCCCCGAATTATACCAATCAAACCGGAATGAATTTTTAGAGATTGCGTGAGTAAATGATCAGTTCCCGATCGATACCGAACAAATAACTCCAGGGTTTTCTTCTTTGCCAGTCTGTTGCAAATTTATCCCAGCTTTCTTTTTGTACCCGACGATTCTGTGGAAGGTGTACCAAATATGGGTTGGGATCAAGGGTGTACACCATATCATCTTCAGATGAAAAATCGATGATATTGACCCAGTGCGCACCACCATTCTTCCAAACTTTCAAGGCAGAGATATATTTTCCCGAGATGATGTTCTTGATGATAGTGTGCCGGTTTGCAGCATTGATGCGCTCAGCACTCCATGGCAATCCCAATTTCAACATCCATTGATTGAAAGCAGAAACGATACCCCATGGGGCAGTGGCACCCCCCACAGCGGGTAATGTGGCGGGAATGCGATCCCAAAAGCGAAAACGGGATTGATATATAATATTTTCTTTGCGCAGACTCAAATTTCGGATATTTTCTTGTACCAGAATAACGTTAATGATCATTGCCAAACTGGTCGGTCCACAATCGTTAGAGATTACTCCCTTGTCACGAAAACCCTGCGACATATAGAATTGTCCAAAGAAGGAGGGAAAGGTTTTTTGGATGGGTGATTGCTCCTCCTTGGAGGGATGATCAAGGGTTTGCTGTTTAGGGTATTCCATAATCTTTAAACTTTATTAATATCATTATAAAAGTATTTATCCAAAAGTATAATTTCCTATTGATGAAACATATTTTACTTCTAGTGGTTTTTCCAGTCTTCCTTCTGACGGCTTGTAACAGCGTACCGCAACCTGATTACAGCGTAATGGATTTGACACCCTATGGAGGGTCTCCTGTATTGGCAACCGGGGATGTGTCTGTTGAACTGACACCCACGCCATTCCCAACCCCTTCACCAACTCCTAACTATCATATAGTCCAGGCAGGAGAAACCATGTCGAGCATTGCACTTTTATATGGGCTCAATATGGGTGATGTGATGCAAGCCAATCCTGATGTAAATCCTAATGCGATGGTGGTTGGCATGCAAATTCTGATTCCACCCCAAAGTGCCAGTACCGCTAAAGTTTTATTTGAGTCCACCCCAGCCCCAGTTCTCTTGCTTGAGCCGAGTTGTCATAGGGAAAAGAGCGGTGGATTATGGTGTTTCATGGAAGCAAAGAATGAAAATAAGTACGCGGTGGAAAATGTATTGGTCGAGATTACCATAGGGGATGAAGCAGCGAATGTGTTGACAGCTCAAACCGCTGCTGCTCCCCTTGATATGCTCCCAGGCGGTGAAGGAATGCCACTCTCGGCTTATTTCCCTCCGCCGGTTCCAGATCCGTATCGTTATAGTTATCAATTGATCTCTGCGATCCCAGTGGAAGATACAGATCGTTATATCGAAACCAGCCTGCTTGATCTAACCCAATTGATTTCTGAAGATGGATTGACAGGGCAGTTTAATGCACGGGTATTCGTGAACGGTATATCAGGCGAAACAGTACAAGTATGGCTTGCGGCTGTTGCACGGGATGCAGATGAAAATATTGTAGGGGTAAGACGAATTGAAAAGATTACGGTTCTGGATGATCTGGGTGTCATTGAAATCAGTGGATTTATCTATTCAGCTGGTAATCCAATAGATAATATTGATCTGTTTTCGGAAGCGGTTTACAACAAATAAAGAAAGGGGAAAGACAATGTTCTCTACGGGAAAAACGATCTTGGTGACAGGTTCAACTGATGGCATCGGGAAACAAACCGCTCGCATTCTGGCAGCGCAGGGCGCGCGTGTTCTTATCCATGGACGCAGTCAGGAAAAAGTGGATCGAACCATTGCAGAATTAACCCAAGAACAACCCGATGCCATATTGAAGGGCTATATTGCTGATTTTTCAGCATTGGATGAGGTGCGAAAGTTGGCTCATCAGATCAATGCAGAAGAGGTGTCATTGCATGTGCTTATTAATAATGCTGGTATTTACAGTCCGGATTTCAAGCGATCCAGTGATGGATATGAACTTACATTTGCGGTGAATCAATTAGCACCATTTTTGTTAACTTTGTTGTTGCTGGATAAATTGAAAACCAGTCAGCCATCTCGTATCATCACGGTGACTTCCATAGCCCATAATGTACGAGAACTGGATCTGGATAGTATTAATGATCCTGATATATATAAAGGCTGGGGAGCGTATAAGATCTCTAAATATGCCAATCTCTTATTCACCTATGCACTTGCACAGAGACTGGAGGGTAGTGGTGTAACTGCGAACTGTGTTCATCCAGGTATTGTCGACACGAAAGTATTGCACAGCGCCTTTCCGGACATGCAGGGAATTAGCCTTGAAGAGGGTGCTCGCACATCCATCTATTTAGCTTCCTCTGATGGTGTTGCAAAGATGAATGGTCAGTATTTTGAGAATGAAAGACCGGTCCAGAGTGCACCGCAAACTTATAATAAGGCTATGCAGCTGGCTATGTGGTCAAAATGTGAGGAACTGGTTGGTTATAAGCTAGCATAAAAAATCCCCGTGGGGGGATTTTTTATGCGGCGATACTTTGTATCTGGCGGATGACCATCACCACCTTACCCATAATACGTAAACTGGCAGGGTTGTTGATGTAAATAGGGCCCATGTTGGGATTGGCGGGCTGCAACCGGATGCGGTTGTTTTCTTTATAGAAGTATTTCAAAGTGGTTTCATCTTTGTCATCCAACCACACTGCTACCATTTCTCCGTTGCTGGCTTGGTTGGTGCGTTTCATGATAACGACATCACCATCATTTACCATCGCATCGATCATGGAATCACCCTGAACTTCCAATGCGAATAGATCGCCAATCTTTTCTTTGGCCGGTAATAAACTGCGAGCGATCTCAATGCTGCTTTCAGGATCAAAATAATTCATATCCGAAGCTGGCATGGGAATGGGTTCACTGGCGACGATACGACCCATGACGGGAATTTGCAGCAATTCATCCAGCGTTTCTCTGGTTTTTTGGACGGCACTGGTGATACGAGAAGCGGGTGAGTCTTTGCTTTCGATCTCTTTTTTGATGCAAATACTGCGTGAGATATGATTCTCACGGGAAATGTATCCCATTTCTTCAAGTTGATTCAAGTAATAATCCACCAGGGAAGTTGATTTAACATCAATACTTTCCCCAATTTCCCGAATGGAAGGAGAATAGCCGTTTTCTTGTTGAAAGTCAATCAGAAAACGCATAATCTTCTTGTGCCTGGACCCCAGTCCTTCTGATTTGCGTGCCATATCGCGCTCCTCAATAAATAATTGGACAAATGTACTAATAATATACCGGAACATACGTTCTGTGTCAAGATGATGGGATGGATAATCTGTATTATCATAAAGATGGAAAATCAAAGTAATGTGGAGAAAAAATGGCAAAAGCAGTGGTTAAGTGGATAGAAGGAAAAAAATTCTTGGGAGTGGATTCAACCAACCATTCTGTGGTGTTGTCTACCCCAGATGAAGGAATTGGGATGAAACCATCTGAACTCATGCTGGTGGCGTTAGGCGCATGCAGTTCGGTGGATGTGATTGGAATTCTGGAAAAGCGCAAGGTCAAACTGACGAAGTATGAAGTGCAGATCTCTGCTGAACAAGCGGCTGATCCACCATGGACCTTTGAAAAAATCCATTTGAAATATATCCTGGGCGGGCAGGGTTTAAATGAGAAAGATGTCGCGAAAGCGATCGAACTGTCAGAAGGGAAGTATTGTTCCGTGGCGGCGACCTTAAAGGGAAAAGCACAAATCACTACCGAGTTTGTGATCGAACCGGAAGATGCCTAATTCTTCTTAAAAGCTAATCCAGCCCAGTCACCCTGAATACTGCTGTCAACCCGAGTAAAGCCATTTGCCCAGGCCTTTTCTTCAATGATGTTGATTTGATCTACCAGGATACCCGAAACAAGCAGGGTTCCTTCGTCGTCCACCAGATCACCCAGTCCAATATCAAATAGTTCTTCTAGAATTTTGAGGAGTATGTTGGCAATTACCAGTGGCGCTTTTCGATATGAAAATTTACCTGCTTTGATCTCGTCAACAGATGCTTGCGCTACTTCGATCTTGTCTTTTACCTTATTCAGTGCGTTATTCTCATGGGTGGAGAGTATGGCTGCTTGACTTACATCCACTGCAATGGAATGGGTCGCCCCAAGCAGAATTCCAGCGATAGAGAGAATGCCTGACCCACACCCCACATCAATCATGGTTTGTTCTGGCTGTAGATAACGTTCGAGTAGCTCCAAACTAAGCTGTGTGGTGGGATGGGTGCCAGTGCCAAATGCCATGCCGGGGTTGATGCGGATGGGAATGCGTGAATCAGCTATCTTCTTTTCATCATACCAGGCGGGGATGATAAACAATTTTTGACCAATATCGACCGGTTTGTAGAACTGTCGCCAGGCTGCCATCCAATCTTGATCGCGAATTGGGCGGTAGGTTGGAGCAGGCACGGGCAATATCTTTCCTAGATAAAAAATAGCCTTTTCGATCTCTAGCTTGTTGTGTTCCAAGGTGTTGTCATCTGTCAGATAAGCAAAAACCTTCATCTGGTTTTTATCGTTAGATTGCATATCACGTTCAATGACCACCCCCTGATGGGCGTAGCGGTTGAGGATCTCGGCAACGGATTCAGCCTGTTCGCCTGGAAGCAAAAATGATACCTCAACCCAACCATGTTTATCCACCCAGTACCTCCTTTAATTTATCCAAGAAGCTTTTTTCCTGTGGGTGTACTTCACTATCCAGGGTATCGGCTAGCTTTTCAAACAATTCTCGTTGCTCTTTGGTCAGTCGTTTAGGAATATCTATGTCGATGACCACCAACTGGTCGCCGGCGTTGCTGGAATGAACGTGGGGAAATCCTTTTCCGCGCAAACGGAAGATCTTTCCAGATTGCGTTCCTGCCGGGATGGATAATTTGGTCTCCCCCTGCATGGTTGGAACCATGATATCGGCTCCCAAGGCAGCCTGAGAGACGTTGATGTTCAGGTCAAGCAAGATATCAAATTCCTTGCGCCGGAAGTATTGATGGGGGCGCACATTGATCTTTAGGTAGAGATTTCCGCGAGGACCGCCATTGCTGCCAGGCTGCCCTTCTCCGGTCAGGCGGATCTGCGTGCCGGTGTCTACGCCAGCTGGAATGGGCACGGTCTTTTTTATGGTGCGGGTTTCGTAGCCATGACCTCGGCAAGCATGGCAGGCTTGTTCGATGACCTTGCCACTTCCACCGCAGGTTGGGCAGGTGGTCACCTGCACCATTGACCCCAGCAGAGTATTGCGAACCTGGCGAACTTCTCCATGACCACCGCAGGTAGTGCAGGTTTTGGTGCTGGTTCCCGGTTCGGATCCGGTTCCTTTACAGACCTGGCAATATTCTTCTCTGGTGATGGAAACTTCTTTGTCGACCCCGGTGAAGGCTTCAGCGAAATCGAGAGTCAGGGTGAGACCGATATCTTGCCCTTTACGGGGTGAATTACGCCGGCGGGAGCTGCTGCCCATCCCACCGAATCCGAAGAATTGCTCGAAAATCTCGAAAGGATCAAAATTATTGAAATCTCCCCACGGGGGAACGCCATTACCGCTGACGCCGGCATGACCGTAACGATCGTAGGCAGCACGTTTTTCTGGATCATTTAAGACCGCAAATGCCTCGTTGATCTCTTTGAATTTTTCCTCGGCATCAAGATCTGGATTGACATCAGGATGATACTGCCGGGCAAGGTTCCTGAATGCCGATTTGATCTCATCCGATGATGCGGTTTTTGATACGCCTAAGATTTCGTAATAATCTCTTTTTTCTGCCATAAAATGATCCGTGTTGATTATGAAAAAGCGTTTTGGGGTCACCGGATCCCAAAACGCTATTATTGTACTTGAATTCTAGAACCTATATATTCTTGAATTCGCCATCGACTACATCTTCCCCATCGTCGGGTTTATTGGGATTCTGCCCGTTATCTGATGATGGACCAGCCTCTGCCGTACCAGCATCACCGGGTTGGGATCCGGGTTGTTGATACATGCTGGCGCCAATCTTCTGTAAAATTTGTCCCAGCGCTTCGGTTTCTTTGCGAATATCTTCTACATTCTCTGTTTCCATGGTCTTGCGGAGTTTGTTAATGGCTTCTTCCGCTTCCTTTTTTGCATCGGCTGCTATTTTGTCACCGCCATCGCGCAGAGTTTTTTCAGTGGTATAGATGGTATTGTCTGCTATATTGCGTACCTCAATCAGTTCTTTGCGCTTGTTATCCTGCTCGGCGAATGATTCAGCTTCTTTCTTCATATGTTCAATCTCTTCTTTCGAAAGACCTGAAGAGGCGGTGATGGTGATCTTCTGACTGCGCCCGGTAGCTTTGTCGGCTGCCGTTACATTCAAGATACCATTGGCATCAATATCGAAGGTGACTTCGATTTGAGGAATGCCACGCGGAGCGGGAGGAATGCCATCCAAAATAAATTGACCAAGAGATTTATTATCAGATGCCATGGGGCGTTCACCCTGGGTGACATGGATCTGAACCTGGGTCTGGTTATCTGATGCAGTTGAGAAGATCTGGCTCTTGCGGGTAGGTATGGTGGTATTGCGTTCGATCAACGGAGTGGAAACGCCACCCAATGTTTCAACCGAAAGGGTGAGCGGAGTGACATCCAGAAGCAGGATGTCTTTCACATCGCCACCTAACACACCGGCTTGAATGGCGGCACCAATAGCAACAACCTCATCCGGATTAACCCCTTTATGCGATTCTTTGCCGAACTTCTGTTTGACAATCTCACGTACTGCCGGCATTCTTGTCATACCGCCAACCATGACGACTTCGTTCACCTCACCAGGTTTTAAGGAAGCGTCTTGTAAGGCTTTTTCGACCGGCGGAATGGTGCGTTCTACCAGGTCGTTGGTGAGCTGGTCTAATTTGGCGCGACTTAAACGAATGAGCAGGTGTTTAGGACCATTCGCGTCTGCGGTGATATAAGGCAGATTGATTTCGGTTTCCATCACAGTGGAAAGTTCAATCTTGGCTTTTTCGCTGGCTTCTTTCAAGCGTTGCAGAGCCTGGCGATCGTTTTGCAGGTCAATACCCTGATCACGCTTGAATTCACCGATCAGATATTCCATGATAACCTGGTCAAAATCGTCACCACCCAAAAAGGTATCGCCGTTGGTGGAACGAACCTGGAACACTCCTTCACCAACATCCAGAATGGAAATATCGAATGTACCGCCACCAAGGTCATAAACGGCAATCACTTCGTTCTTTTTCTTGTCTAGACCATAGGCAAGCGAAGATGCGGTTGGTTCGTTGATAATGCGCAGCACATCAAGTCCTGCAATCTTGCCGGCATCTTTAGTGGCATTGCGCTGGGCATCGTTAAAATATGCCGGGACGGTGATGACAGCCTGTGTGACCGTTTCACCGAGGTATGTTTCGGCATCCTTTTTCAATTTGGCGAGGATCATGGCAGAGATCTCCGGTGGAGAATATTCTTTGCCGCCCATCTCAACGCGCACGTCTCCATTAGGAGCTTTGGTCACTTTGTAAGGTACTTTTTTAATGGTGCGCTGAACTTCAGGATCATCATATTTGCGCCCCATAAAACGCTTGATAGAGAAAATAGTGTTTTCGGGGTTGACAACTGCCTGATTACGAGCAGTGCGACCAACGATCCTTTCTCCATTTTTATTGATCGCCACAACAGAAGGGCATAAACGCTCTCCTTCTGCGGTCGGGATGACGATCGGTTCGCCACCTGACATAACGGCTACTACTGAGTTTGTTGTTCCAAGATCAATTCCAATAATTTTTCCCATTGGGAGCCTCCTATTTTGCTACTCTAACCAGTGCTGGTCTGATTACACGATTTTCTATTTGATATCCTTTTTTGATGACCTCGATGATCTGCCCACTTTCGAAATCCGGATTATCTTCGTGTGAGATGGCTTCGTGATACTGCGGATCAAAAAACTTCATATCTGCACTGATGGGTTCAATACCTTCAGCCTCAAGTATCTTGTGCATCTTTTTCAAGATCATTGCGATACCATCTTTCCATTGTTTGACCACTTCCGATTGTGGTGCATTTTTCATCGCCAGGTCCAGGTCATCATAGATATCCAAATATTTCTTCAGGATATCGACGGTAATATTTTGTTTTTCTTGATCCCGATCGCGCAATATGCGTTTACGGTAATTATCAAAATCTGCCCGTTCCCGTTGCCAGCCGTCGGAGTAAGATTTAACCTTGTCTTTCAGATCATCTATTTCTTTAAGTTGTTCTTCCATACTCTTCAGGGGGATGGTGACCATCTCTTCTTGTTCTACTGTAGGAGAATCTGAATTTGAAGAACTTTCTTTTTCTTTGGTCGCTTCTTTCTCCTGAATTTTTGCGTTTTTTTCTTTGATGTTTTTTTCTTTTTCTTCTGCCATATCTAGATCCTTATTTTCCAGATTACCACTGCTCTGCGATAAAATCTGACATCAGGCTTGATAAGAAACGCACGATGGAAATGGAATGCCCATATGACATGCGAATGGGACCAAATACTCCCAGTGTGCCAGTTGCGACTCCTGGCAAACCATATTTGGCCAGGATGATTGACATCTGTTTAAATTCATCCCAGGTGCCCTCACCACCGATCAAGACCTGTACTCCATTGGTTTGGTCTTTCATCATCGAGCGGGTGATCAGTTCCTGTAGCAAAGTGCGTTCTTCAATCAGTTTTAAAGCACGGCGAGCTTCATCCGATTCCATAAATTCGGGTTCGGAGAGCACATTGGTCAAGCCATCCAAGATGACCTCTCCAGCAGTCAATTCTTCGGTTTGCTTCATCTCTGTGGTAAGCCATTCCAGAATATTCTTCTCGAGATCACTATACTGGTTTGTAAGCAGTTTGATTTCAGTATGATTTTTAGCCTGGAAGAGTGCACTCATCCGGTTTGAAATAGTAGAGAGCTCTTCCTGCGTGACCGGCACATCGGTGGACATAACGCTCTGGTGGATCTCTCCGCCTTCCAATACCAGTACCGCCAAAATTTGTGTACTATGCGTGGCAATCAATTCCAGGTGCTTAAAGCGCACTTGTTCGGGATGGGGAGAAGTGACCAGAGAAGCAGATTTGGATTGATTCGCCAGAATGGAAGCAGCCAAATGCATCCAGTTTGAAATATCGTTGCGTGATTGATAGAACTGATGGCTGATGGTACGACGAGCATCTTCCGGCAGGGTTGTATTTCTCATCAAATTACCAACGAAATAACGATAACCTTCCTCGGTCGGTACTCGTCCTGCGGAGGTATGCGGCTGGCGTAAAAATCCGGTGTCGGTTAGAAATGCCATTTCATTACGTACCGTAGCGGAACTAAGATCGAGGTTATAATCGCTGACTAATCGATTTGAGCCGACCGGTTCAGCTGAACGGATATGCTCATGAATAATCAACGACAATATTCTCTGTTGGCGGTTTGTTAACTTTTCCATGGTTTTTATTAATTTAGCACTCTCGATGCTAGAGTGCTAAAAACATGTTAATGATGATACCATGCTGAAAATTAAGCGTCAAGAATCCAAATAGGTTCGTTTGATTTTCTTATGAATTATTAATACAGTGGATGAGGATTAATTTCGTTGACGGGTTAGTATTAAGCAATACAATGATGGTATACACTGCATTATGAAGGAGCTTTTCCTAATGAAAGATCTCGGTTTGCCCTCCAAAAGAGCGATGGTTTATCAGGATATCCCAGATGAAAAATGGAATGATTGGCGTTGGCAATTAAGCCATCGTTTGAATACGGTAGAAGATTTTGAAAAAGTTTTTCCTCTGACTGAAAGCGAAAAGCAGGCATTGCTATCAGATCATCTATTTCGTGTTGACATCACCCCATATTTTGCGTCTCTTATCAATCCAGAAGATCCGAACGATCCGGTGCGCCGGCAGGTAGTACCCACTGCGGCAGAGATTGTGCCATTTACGGGGATGATGGAAGACAGCTTGGCAGAAGATATGCATTCCCCCGTCCCGGGTTTAGTACATCGTTACCCCGACCGGGTTTTGATGCTGGTTACCACACAATGCGCTTCGTATTGTCGTTACTGTACCCGTGGCAGGATCGTAGGTGATCCAAGTGCAACTTTTTCGCGCGAGGAATTCGAACAGCAGATCGCTTACCTGAAAGCAACGCCACAGGTTCGTGATGTGCTGCTTTCAGGCGGTGATCCGTTGGTATTGGCACCTACGTTATTGGAAGAATTGCTCACTCGATTACGAGGAATTCCTCACATTGAGGTCATTCGCATCGGTTCCCGCGTGCCGGTCTTTATGCCTATGCGTGTTACCGAAGAACTGACCAGTATGCTGCGCCAATTCCATCCTTTATGGATGAATATTCATGTCAACCATCCTAATGAAATCTCAGCGGAACTTGCCGAAGCATGCGATAAACTGAGTGATGCAGGAATACCCTTGGGAAATCAATCGGTGTTGTTACGGGGTGTCAATGATTGTGTAAATATCCAGCGCAGCCTGGTTCAATCTTTGGTACGAATCCGGGTACGCCCTTATTATCTATATCAGTGCGATCTGGTAGAGGGAGCAGGGCATTTTCGTACACCGATCGCTAAAGGGATCGAGATCATCGAGGGATTGCGTGGACACACATCCGGTTTTGCAGTACCCACCTATGTGGTGGATGCTCCGGGCGGAGGCGGAAAGATACCGGTAATGCCCAATTATATGATCAGTGCCTCGGACCACAAGGTGATATTGCGTAATTATGAAGGATTTATCACCACTTATGAAGAGCCGATTCAATACGAACCACATGATGCCAGCCAGTGTAATTATTGCAAAGAAAGAGCGATCGAACCCGGACAGAGTGGAGTGCTGGGGTTGCTGGAAGGGGAGCATATGGCGATCAAACCGGAAGGTTTTGACCGGGTGCACTTCCGAGGCGGGGCACAACACCGTCTGCGCGAAAATACGAATAAGTGGAAACCTTTAGGCATTGGCGACACTGAGGATGAAAAATAAAAAAGGAGAAAGAAATGCATTACAGAAGATTGGGTAAAACTGGCATAAAAGTCAGCGAAATATCCCTTGGATCGTGGATCACTTTTGGCGATCAAATTCAAGAGCAAATTGCTATCGATATGGTACAAGCTGCGTATGAAAAAGGTGTCAACTTTTTTGACTGCGCGGATGTCTATGCCGGCGGAAAAGCCGAAACGGTATTGGGAAAAGCAATCAAAGATCTGCCCCGTGAACCATTGATCATTTCCAGCAAGGTCTTTTGGCCAACCTTCGAAGGAGTAAACGGAAAGGGTTTATCACGCAAACATATCGTCGAATCCATTGATGTGACTTTGAAGCGCTTACAGTTGGATTATGTGGATCTGTATTTTTGCCACCGTTATGATCCCGATACAACCATCGAAGAAGTAGTTCAGACTATGGATATGTTAGTACGAAGTGGAAAGATCCTGTACTGGGGAACCTCGGAATGGAAGGCGGTTCACATCACACAAGCCATTGAATATGCTACCCGCACCGGCCTGATCGGTCCGTCTATGGAGCAGCCGCAGTATAACTTGCTGAACAGGACCAATGTTGAAGAAGATCTCGAACCGTTAACGCGCCAGTATGGATTAGGGTTAACTACCTTCAGTCCGTTGAAAAATGGCATCCTGACTGGCAAATATAATAATGGTTTGCCAAAAGGAAGTCGTGCATCCATGGATAATATGGGCTGGCTGCGTGATCAAATCACTGCTGAGAATATTGCAAAAGTACGCGAATTCGTGAAGATCGCGGAGGATCTGGGTGTTACGGCGGCGCAATTGGCAATTGCCTGGGTGCTGCGTCGCAAAGAAGTCAGCTCTGTCATCACAGGTGCCAGCAAAACGGAGCAACTGGATGACAACCTGGATGCAGCTGCACTGATAGAAAAACTGGATGAAAACATCTTGGATACGATCGATATGATCTTTAACGGAATCCCCGAATAACCAGGGAGGGGTTAAGAAAAGAGCTCGCAATATGAGCTCTTTTCGATTTCCCGCAGATCATTTTTTACGAACCACTACCTCGATCTGAGTTTCCAAAGATTTAATGATTTTTTCGCGTGTTTTTTCCACATTCTTATCAGTGAGTGTGCGATCGAAAGCTTGAAAGGTCAGGTTATATGCCAGACTTTTCTTTCCGCTCCCGATCTGTTCGCCCTTGAACACATCGAACAGGGTCACATTGGTCAGCAAATCTCCACCGGCGGAACGAATCACCTCTTCTACTTGTTTGGAGGGCATCTCATCCGGAACGATAACTGCCAGGTCTTCGAGCACCGGGGGATAAGTGGAAACCGGCTGGCTGTGGAATGAATCAGGCAGATTTGCAAAAAGAGCACCCAGGTCAAAATCGGCAATATAGACCTGATTCTCAAGAAAATCATATTTTTCCAATGTTCTGGGATGAATCTCCCCGAAGATACCGACCGTAACTTCATTGCAGCTTATAGCAGCACATTTACCTGGATGGAAGATCGGGGTTTTATCTGGAGAAAACTTGATGTTTTCAATATGGAGAGCTTCTAGAAGTATCTCCACATATCCTTTCAGATCATAGAAATCTACTACTTTCGGTTCTTTGCGATCCCAGGCTTTATTTTGTTCCAACCCACTCAAACCGATACATAAGTGATATGTTTCTTTGGGAAGTTGCTGTTCTCCCTGAGATATGAAAACCGGACCGATTTCAAATAACCCCAGCCGATCGTTGTGCCGGATATTGTGTTCCAGATTGACCAACATTTGCGGGATCAGTTCTGACCGCATCACCCGTTTGTCCTGAGAAATGGGATTCAAGATCTGAATGTAGGTTTTTTCATATTCACTGTTTGAATCGGGTAGTATGCGTTTTTCTTCTTCGGGGGAAGTGAGGCGATAGTTGATGACCTCTTGCAATCCCATATTGGTAAGTGTGTTTTTGACTTTTCTCTCGAAGTCATCAATGAAATTGGTGCGTTGAGGGGGGAGCAAATCTTCCAGGCGATTGGATGGAATGCGGTCGTATCCGTAAAGACGTGCAATTTCCTCCATCAGATCTGCTTTTCCAATCACCCCTTCCCCGATATCGGTACGGTGATCTGGAGACTTGACCATGATCATTTCGCCTTTTATCGTGCAGGTGAAATCCAGCCGGTTCAAGAGATCAGCGATCTCTTGGGGAGATAATGAAATACCAATAGCATGCTCCACATCTGCTGGCGTGATCTCCAGAAGCGGGTCGACATAGGGAAGAGGATATTCATCTACCAGCCCACTGGCGATCGATCCCCCGCTCCATTCTGCGATACGGCTCAAACATAATTCCACCCCATATTTTGCCAAAGCAGGATGGATATTTCGTGAAAAACGATAACCGGCTTCACTCTGGATTTTTTGTGCGGCAACGGTGCGACGGGTGTTGATGAAGTTCCAGCTAGCGCCTTCCAATAGGATGTTGCTGGTGGTTGCAGTGATCTCACTCTCCAGTCCGCCCATTACTCCTGCCAGCGCCAGCGGTCCGGCAGTATCGGTCACCAGGATGGTGAACTCATCTAATTTTCGATCCACGTCATCTAGGGTGGTCAGGGTTTCGCCTGGTTTCGCGGCGCGAGTGATGATGGTTGGAGATTTGCCGTTTGCTCGTTGCTTCAAGATGTCGTAATCAAAGGCATGCAGCGGTTCGCCCACTTCTAGCATGACATAGTTGGTTGCATCTACCATACTATTGATGGGGCGCATACCCGCCAACCGTAGGCGGCGTTGAACCCAGTAAGGGCTGGGTTGGGCAGTGGCATCACGAACTATGCCAAAGACAAAGCGTGGATTTAAAATTGGATCAATGATCTCAATCTTTACTGCTCCTTCGATGATTGCTCCATCCCCTCGAAGTTTTGGAGAGGGCATACGAAGTGGTTTATCGAGAGCAGCAGCGATCTCCCTTGCGGCTCCCAGCATGCAGGCATCTCTGACCATATTGGGCAGGATGGCGACCTGGAAAACCGCATCACCCATATAATCTACCAGTGGTGTTCCCAGCGGTGCATCGTCATCTAAAATGATCACCCCTTCATGCTCATCTGAAATCCCCAATTCTTTTTCGGAACAGATCATGGACGAAGATTCGACTCCGCGGATCTTCATGCGTTTGAGAGTGGTCAGCTCTCTACCTGGTTGGTGACCATCATAAAGAGTTGTCCCTGCGCGGGCGTAGGCAACTTTGAGAGAATGGGAGAGTGGCCCACTCCCTTTGAACTCATATAAATTCGGTGCACCAGTCAAAACAATGTTTTCGCCATTTCCATCATTGAGCTTGCACAACACCAATCGGTCAGCGTTGGGATGCGGCATGACCTCGGTCACCTCGGCGACCACTACTTTGTCTTTTTCCCATTCCAGCCCCGTGTATACATTTTCGAGGTGTTCAACCCGGGGTCTAGGCAACCCGATCAACTGGATCTCTTCCACTTCGAGCCCGATCATGGTCATAGTGCGAGCCAATTCTTCCAGGGAACAATCAATATCGACGAATTCTTTTAACCAAGATAATACTAGTTTCATTTTCTCTTTCCTTTTCTAGAACTGGCTTAAGAAGCGTATATCATTTGCCCAGAAATTGCGAATGTCATCAATGCCATAACGCAGCATGGCGATTCGCTCGGGTCCTAACCCGGCAGCAAAACCGGAGAATTTTTCCGGATCGTATCCACCATTTTTCAATACAGTGGGATGTACCATTCCACAACCAAGTATCTCAAGCCAACCTGTACCGGAGCAAACATTGCAACCATTCCCATGGCAAGCAATGCATTTCATATCCATTTCAGCACTTGGTTCGGTGAATGGGAAGTACGAAGGACGCAGCCGTGTTTCGACAGCGGTGCCAAACATGCACTTTACAAATTCATCCAGGGTACCACGCAGGTGACTGAAAGTGATGTTTTTTCCAACTGCCAGCAGTTCGACCTGATTGAACTGGATTTCATGGCTGGCATCCATCTGTTCGTAGCGATAAACGATGCCGGGCAGCAGAATGCGCACCGGGTCAGGTGCAAATTCGCGCATGGCATGGATCTGCCCGGGAGAGGTATGGGTGCGTAGGATGACACCTTCTTTGGTGGTGTAAAAAGTATCCCATAGATCACGCGCGGGGTGGTGCGCAGGGATGTTCAGCAATTCAAAATTGTATTCATCCGATTCCACTTCACGCGAGCGATAGACCTGGAAACCCATTTCAGCCAGGATACGATAGATTTCCTGCAGGGTTTGCGTGGCAATATGCAATCTACCACGCTGTGGTTTGCGACCGGGCAGGGTAACATCCAATTTATTGCGTTCAAGACTGTTGTTCAACAGGCCTTGTTGAATGTGTTGTCTGGCACTTTCAAATTGGGACTCCAATTCACTTTTCACCACATTGGCATTCTGCCCGATCTTGGGGCGCTCATCCGGCGCTGCATTGGGGATCTCTTTGAAAACTTGCATGATCTCAGAAGAACGACCTAAAAATGTGATCTTCCAGGAATCCAGTGTTTCTGGGGAATCAACATTTTTCAATGCGGTCAATGCTTTCTGTTTTATGGTTTGAAGTGAAAGGGTTAAATCTTTTTTGTCTTCCATCATTGCTCCATATTAAGTTATAAAAAAACCCCGTCCAAAGGGACGGGGTAATCCGCGGTACCACCCTGATTGGCTAAAGATCAGCCCACTCTTTCACCAACCTGATTTTACTCGATTGGCTGTGCCGTTATCGCTGCACATGCGGTTTGGACTAGTCGATACCTTTCGCCCAAACTGCTCGGGAGAGAACTTCGATCATTTTCTGCCAAACCGGGGTCTCAATCTATGCCCCGGTATCCCTGTCGGTTTCCGATGATCTACTTTGCTCCGTCAATGCACGGTTATGAACTTCTCCCTATTATCTATTAATTGATTAAAAAGTCAAGGAAGCAGAAAAGGATTTGTGAAACAAAAGGTTGTCTAGAAAATCCGAATTTTCTTTTTGGACAACAATAGAACCTATAATGAATGCTCTATTGTAGAGCGAACAACCAGCCTAATGTGCAAGACCTGGCATTCAATGGCAAATGGACAAGAGGTAGGTTACTTTTCTGACAGCTTCTTAAATGCAAACCAGAAGATAACAAATAAAACCTATTCGGTGACAATGGTTCCCACGTTCTTCCCTTGAATCGCTTTCATTAACGCTTCGTCATCCCATAAATTAAGCACCATGATGGGGAGCTTATTTTCCATGCACAACGAAAGGGCAGTGCTGTCCATCACTTCCAGGCGCAGATTAAGTGCTTCAATATAGGTCAGTTTATCGAACTTTTTGGCTCCGTGGTTTTGTTTTGGATCGCTGTCGTAGACCCCATCCACTTTGGTGGCTTTGATCAGCACATCAGCGCCAATATCCGCAGCACGCAAGGCAGCAGCAGTATCGGTAGAAAAGAAAGGATTGCCTGTACCACCACCAAAGATCACTACCCGACCCTTTTCCATATGGCGCATGGCACGGCGCCGGATGTAGGGTTCCGCTACTGCGCGCATCTCAATGGCAGATTGAACACGGGTTGGCACGTTGATTCTTTCCAGTGCATCCATTAATGCCAGAGCATTCATGACAGTTGCCAGCATGCCCATATAATCGGCAGTTGCCCGATCCATACCCCATTTCAACCCTTCACGACCTCGCCAGAGGTTGCCCGCTCCAATAACGATACCCACATCCACACCCATAGCGTGAATGTCGCTAACGCGCTGGGCAATATGGCTGGCGCGCTGTGGGTCGATCCCGCTTCCTTCTTCTTCTGCCAATGCTTCCCCACTCAATTTGATTACTATGCGATGATATTTGACTTGACCCATTTCTCTCTCCTTATGTCAAAAAAAGAGCCAACCGAGAGGTTGGCTCTTTTTGTTCTATTCTTCTTCCGCATCACTGGATTCACCCAGTGAAAAGCGGGCAAATCGTCGAATCACAATATTCTCCCCGGTCTTTGCAATGGTCTGGTTGAGGAGATCTTGAATAAGCAGTGAATCGTCACGAATGTACTGCTGGCGCAAAAGCACATTTTCATCTTTGAATTTTTTCAATGTACCTTCCACAATCCTTGAAATAATTGTATCAGGTTTCCCTTCTTCTTTTGCCTTAGCGGTAGTAGTTTCTTCCAGTTCTTTTATGACTTCTGCGGGGATATCGGCATCGCTAACGTACTGTGGATATGCTCCTGCAATTTGTAAAGCGACTTCATGGGCAAAATTACGGAAATCTTCTGAGCGACCAACGAAATCAGTCTCACAATTGATTTCCACCATCACACCCACTCGACCGTCTCCGTGGGAATACAGTTCTACAACGCCTTCGCTTACTTCACGATCGGCTCGTTTGCTGGCGGTTGCTAATCCTTTATCACGCAAGATGACTTTGGCTTTCTCAAAATCACCATCCGTATCCTGTAATGCTTTTCGACAATCCAGAATCCCGGCTCCGCTTTCTTCACGAAGCTGTTTGATCATTTCAGTGGTAATTTCCATATTTCTGTTCCTTAATTCCCTTTTCTATTTCTCGTCTTCATCTTCATCGAAATAATCTTCATCTTCGTCTGAATCGTCATCTTTGTTGGTTAATTTTGCCAGAGTAGCAGCACCAAGCAGTTCTTCATCAGAGATCTCTTCTTCCAAGGAGACCTTGCGGCGAACGGTTTCGGCGCTGGATGCACCTTCCAAGACAGCGGCTTCATCCAATTCTTCTTCATCTTTCCGCATATCTTTTCCTTCAAGTACAGCATCTGCCATTTTTCCGACCAATAATTTAATGGCGCGAATGGCGTCATCATTGGCTGGGATCAGATAATCCACACCGCTGGGATCACAATTGGTGTCGACCAGAGAGAGCACAGGAATGCCTTTTACATTTGCTTCATGAACAGCGGTATATTCTCGCATGACATCCACCACGAAAAGCATATCGGGGAGAGTCTTCATGTGGCGGATACCACTCAGATTTTTTAAGAGGCGCTGGATACGACGGTCAATCATTAATATCTCTTTTTTGACCAATTTGTCAAACTGACCTGTTTCACGCTTCTTTTCCAGTGTTTCCAGTTCCAGGATCTGCTGGTAGATGGTCATCCAGTTGGTCAGGGTCCCGGGCAGCCAGCGTTGTATCACATAAGGCATACCGCAACGTTCCGCTTCTTCCTGAATGGTTTCCTGTGCTTGGCGTTTGGTTCCTACAAAGAGAACGGTTCCACCTTGGGCGACCACATCCCGTACTACGTCATAGGCTTTGTCGAGATATTTAACGGTCTGCTGCAAGTCGATAATATGGATCCCATTGCGCTCGGTGAAGATATAAGGCTTCATCAGTGGGTTCCATTTGTTGGTGCGGTGCCCGAAATGAACACCACTTTCCAACAGGCTTTTCATTGATACATTTGCACTCATTGGATAAACTCCTTTGCGTTTTTCCTCCGCCCTATTTTTTAGACAACTGATTTTCTCAGCACGCAAAGTCTAGTATAGAGCGTGTGTATTTGACGTTTTTTAGGCGCCGGCAGAAGTATAACATAATTTTCCGAGGTACAAGTGCCCTTCTATACCTTACAACAGGCTATATAATTAGGCATTGTGAAAGAAGAGGAAAAAGCAAATGCATTTTATTGTAACCAATGATGATGGCGTGCAGGCTCCGGGGTTGCTGACGCTTGCGCAGGAAATTCGCAAACTAGGAAAGGTAACAGTGGTTGCGCCGGATAAGAATTGGTCTGCCTCTGGACATGTAAAAACGCTCAATCGACCGCTACGTGTGAAAGAGGTATATCTGGCGGATAACACCAAGGCATATGCATGCGATGGTGCTCCGTCTGATTGTGTGGCACTTCCAATCTTAGGATTGTTGGATGAACCGGTAGATTTTGTGGTTTCTGGTATCAACCCCAATGCCAATGTTGGGCATGATGTCACCTATTCAGGCACGGTAACAGCAGCCATGGAAGGAGCTATCAGTAATATACCCAGCATTGCAATTTCTTTGGATGCCCCAGAATTTTTTAACGGACCTTTGAATTACCAGCCGGCAGCGCAGGTCGCCAGGCTGGTGGCACAAAAAATACTTGAAAATAAAATGCCGGGGAATGTATTGTTGAATATCAATGTACCTTATCTGTCGTTTGATGACCTGAAAGGGTTTCTGATCACACGCCAGGGATTGCGTGTATATCGTGACGAATTGATCCGCCGGGAAGACCCGCGAGGTCGTCCCTATTATTGGATCGGTGGGGAAGCTCCCACAGGAGTGCCTGAAGAGGGCACGGATATCGGTGCATTGAATGGAGGATATGTATCGGTTTCCCCCATCTCACTGGATCTCACGGCTTATAATTGTCTGGATCATTTTCGAAGCTGGAATATTTCTAAATAGATACGGTAAATAACAAGATGATGAAGCAACTGCGGATCGTACTGATTATATTTCTTTGCAGTTGTGCGATGATAAAACCGGTTTACGCGGCGCCATTACTGGTTCCTAGTGTTTACGATCTGATCGATGCGGTAAATGTGTATAGGGCGGCTAATGGGCTCCCCGCGCTTGCGGTAGATCCATTATTAATGTTGTCCGCACAGATGCATGCCGAATATCTGGCAGCACAAGAAGGTACAATGAGTGGTCATGTAGGGGAAGGTGGCACAGATTCGGATGCCCGCGCTGCTGCAGTAGGGTATGCTCAGGTTCCTGGTTTGGATATCAATGAAAACTGGGCTTCTATGCCCCTTGATGCGGATCTACACACTTTGATCTATATTGCCTGGGGAGATTCGGTTCATACGCATACCATGCTCCATCAGATGGGTCAACACGTCGGTGCGGGAGTAGCAGTATCTGGCGATTCGGTGATCTATGTTATCAATGTGGCGGCGTTCTGGGGAGATGGGGGACTTACCGCCCAACCCACCTCCGATGCTTATCCTGGATTAGCCAGTGGAGCATCAGTCTCGCAATATATCGCACCGGTTCAGATCGCCGAATCTGATAAGCAGGGTAGGGTGATCCATCAAGTGCTACAAGGACAAACATTGTGGAGTATTGCTACCACTTATGGAGTGACCATCGAACAAATTCAACAGCTTAATGGGTTGACCTCGAATAGCATGATCTATGCCGGGGATAAATTGCTGATCAAAATTGTGCCCACTCCCTCCACTGTGCCAAGTGTCACCATTGCCCCGTTGCCATTGACGACCTTTGAATACTATTCCAGTGTTTCCCCTGAATTTCAATCAACGAAAACGGTTTTCACCACAGATAAGAACAACGATCGATCTTTGGACAGTGATCAATTTGTGTTCATTGGGATCGTAATCATTGCGATCCTGGGATTTGCATTGGTATTTTTGGGGCAGCGAGATGAACGGTAAAAGATCAGCGATATTGAGTATAATGCCTGACATGAAGAAGTTATCCTTATTTATCACAACTGTACTGATCCTCTTTTCAATTAATGGCGTTTCACCCGTATCTGTGCAGGGGGCAGCAATTGGCGCCTATGATCTCACGGTAGCGGTAAATTCGTTGCGTGCGGATAATGATCTGGCTGCCCTGTCGACCAGTGTATATCTGATGGCGGCTGCACAGAATCAAGCTAATTACCTGGCAAATACCTACGGCGCAACTCCCCCGGGAGAAACAGAGGGGCATATCGGCGCTGGTGGTAGTGATGCGACCAGCCGGGCAGAAGAAGCCGGTTATGTCTTCACTACCGGTATTCAGGTAAGGGAGAATTGGGCAGGTGTCAGTAGCAACACCACTCTGGATGAACTTATCAATTCTGTATGGGGAGATGCGGACCACACCAATGTCATGCTGCACCCCTATGGCATTCAGATCGGGGCGGGAGTGGCGCAGACAGAAGACACGGTTTATTATGTCTTAAATGTGATCGTGGATTATGCTTCTTCTCCCACGGGATTGGTTACTTCTAAAACAGAAACACCGGAAGTGGTGCCGGTGAATGTGGCTACCCCGCAGACAGATGGTTCTATCGTACATACCGTTGAAAAAGGACAGGCGCTATGGAGTATCGCCATAACTTATGGTGTGACCGTCGATCAACTACGTATCTTGAACAATCTATCCGAGACCGCTAATATTTATGAGGGACAGCAGCTGTATGTACGAGCTGCATATACTCAAACTCCTACCATGACCTCGACAGTCACCCCTATGCCACCAACCCGTACCCCCATTCCCCCGCAGACGCCACAGGCACTCAAAACGCAGGCTGACGCATCGGACTCCAATTCCATCGTTACCCAGGGAAATCGACAAGTATTGGGGATTGTGCTGATCATAGGCTGTGGGATCGGGTTGGCGTATTTGATCTATAGTATGTTCAGGAAGAGGGAGTGACCTCCCTCTTCCATTTCCATTTTTTAATTGGATTGAACGGTCGTATCCTGTTGTTCCAATAACTCTAATCGGTGAGCGAGAGCAGTGATCTGCTGGCTTATGACATCTGGAAGCTGATCGTGTGCCAGATCAGGAGTATGCATGCTGACATGGTCTTTATGCATGATACGCCCCGGAACACCTACTACCACTGAATCAGGAGGTACATCCTTAACAACTACGGCATTCGCGCCAATACGGCTTTGACTACCGATTGTGATATCCCCTAATATCTTGGCGCCTGCTCCAATTACAACTTCATCTTCAATAGTAGGATGTCGTTTTCCTTTTTCAAGGCTTACACCTCCTAACGTTACACCGTGATAAATGGTGACGTTGTTCCCAATCACCGATGTCTCGCCGATCACCACCCCCATACCATGATCAATGAAGAATCCCTGTCCTATCACTGCTCCCGGATGGATCTCGATACCGGTGAAGAAGCGATTGATCTGTGCCATCCAACGTGCCAAGAGACGCACTTTATGCTTCCAAAGCCAATGGGTGATACGATGATTCCAAATAGCATGCAGCCCGGCATAGCAGAGGATGACCTCTGTGGCATTACGGGCAGCTGGATCGCGCTCGAGGGCTGCGTGGATGTCATTCGTAATGGTTTGAAAGATATTTCCCATTTTCTTATTCCAGATCATAGAGATCAGTGCTCAGATAGCGTTCCCCAAATGAGGGGATGATCACCACGATTAGTTTGCCATCATTTTCAGGTCGAGCGGCAACCTGCAGGGCAGCCCAGATGGCGGCTCCAGAAGAATAGCCAACCAGCAAACCTTCCTGTTGGGCAGCTTTTCTGGCGGTTGCTCGTGCTTGTTCTCCGGTGACCTGGATGACCTCATCGATAATATCAACATTGAGGATCTTGGGTATGAAACCGGCTCCGATGCCCTGGATGGGATGTTTCCCCGGTGCATTACCGGAAAGAACGGCAGATTCTTGAGGTTCAACGGCAACAACTTTGAATGTGCTCTTTTTTTGCTTAAGAACTTCACCAATACCTGTGATGGTGCCTCCGGTGCCAACGCCGGCGACCAGAAAATCCACTTTCCCATCGGTGTCTTTCCATATTTCTAGAGCGGTTGTCTCCCGATGGATTTGTGGATTGGCGGGATTCTCGAACTGGTTTGGAATGAAATAGCGTTCATCATCCCTTGCCATATCCTGTGCTTTTTGGATAGCTCCTTTCATACCTTTATCGGCGGGGGTCAGGATGATCTCTGCGCCGTAGGCTTTGATGATCTTTTTTCTTTCAGCGGAAACACTTTCTGGCATGATCAATGTGCAGTGATATCCGCGGGCTGCGGCAACGAATGCCAGCCCAATGCCAGTATTTCCGCTGGTTGGTTCGAGAATAATGGTATCGGGTTTAATTTTGCCTGCTTGTTCAGCAGCCTTGATCATTGAATAACCGATGCGGTCTTTTACGCTGTGAGATGGATTAGAATATTCCAATTTTGCTGCAATGTGTGCGGGATTATCCTGGTTAATCCTGTTCAACCAGACCAGGGGAGTATTGCCGATCAAGTTGGTAATGTCATTTGCAATTTGCATGTCAACACCTCTGTTAAAGAGATAAATAGTCATTAAATACAAAGAGCCATCGGGTTTTGGGAGTGGAGATAGACGGGGCTAACACCACTGCAACCACATGGCTCTTGATCTTGCGCTGTGGCGCAGGGCAGGTTTACGTTGAGCCCCGCATGGAACAGATGCAATTTTTATTCATATTTTTCCAATAATTGTTAGATTAATCATAAAAATAGTATTCCTTTTCTGTTCTGCTGTCAAGTTTGCATCTCATTGCAACTTATAATCTGATAAATCGTATATAAATAGAAACACTTGGAGGAAACATGCGCAATCGATTATTCTGGGGTGCGGTTTTGATCATTTTGGGATTGGTTTTCTTGTTCGGTTATCAAATGAATTATCCGGTGTGGAATCTAATCTGGCCATTCATGATCATTGTAGCAGGTTCCTGGATCCTTCTCATTCCTTTCCTTTCACGCGGAATCGAAATCATAGATGAAGAACTTTCCATTCCCTTAGAAGGAGTTCAGCAAGCTACCATCAAGATCGAACATGGAGCTGGCACAATCCATTTGAGATCAGAAGCTCTTGCTGACAGTCTATTGAAAGGTAGCTTCCGTGGTGGAGTTAAAAGCAAGATATCCAATGCACAGGGTAAATGCCATGTGAAATTGCAGAGTACCCTTGAATTCTTTAAATTCTTACCCAGAATGGAGAAAGAACATCGGTTGTTATGGAATCTATCCATCAATCCTCAGATTCCCCTTAAACTGAAAATGGAAACAGGTGCCAGCAGCAACAACCTAGACTTCCGCGGAACACAATTACAGGAAATCAAGTTAGAAACCGGTGCATCAACGACTGAATTGTACTTGTCAGAAAAAAGCGCATTCACCAGGGTCCATATTGAATCAGGTGCATCTACTATTCGTATCCATGTACCGGAAAATGTGACAGCCAAGATCAAAGTGAGTGGTCTGATCGGCAAAACCATTGATACCAAACGATTCCCCAGCATTAATGATATGTATATATCACCAGATTATAATGAATCGCAAAATCAAGCTGAAATCGAGATTGAATCTGGTGTTGGTTCGATCGAAATAGATTAATTAATAGATCATTGGAGGAAAGAATGAATGGAAAATTAACACGTAGTTCTCAAGATAAAATGATCGGTGGTGTATGTGGTGGGTTGGGAGAGTATTTCCAGATCAACCCTATCATCGTGCGGATTTTCTTCTTGCTTTGGATCGTCATAGGTGAATGGGGCATTATAGCCTATTTTTTGTTGTGGCTTATCATGCCACCCCAACAATACAGCGGTGGTGACTTCCAAATACAGGATATCGGAGCGAGGTTTCGCTTGATTGGCAATGATATTCGGGATGTATTCCAAGATCCCTCTCCAAAGTTGCTCACTTATGGTGGCATCATGCTGGTGGGAGTGGGGGTCGTAACATTGCTGAGGGCGCTTGGATTGGATTGGTCACAATACTGGAATTCAACATTGGTATGGGCTGGCTTGTTGATAGTGGGTGGGGTCTTTATCTTGGTAAAGACCTATATGAAAAAGAAATAAAGAGAAGACCCTCCCAACCGATTGAGGGGGGCAACCGGCTGGAAGGGCAAATTCATGATAACATGTTCCAATCAGGCGTGCAAGCATTCAATAGAAAAAACCTCCGGGAACTTTTCCGGGGGATTTTCGTTTAATAGAAGGACAGAAATGGAGAAAAAAAATGAATAAAAAAATTCTAACTACTGCTATCCTTGTAACTCTACTCATTGGTGCAGCTGCATGCAACGGCGCGCAAACAGTGGCTGGTACGTCAACTGCCATTCAGAAAAATATCACTGTGACGGGAACAGGTATTGTGAAGGTTGTGCCTGATATCGCCTATATCAATGTCGGTGTAACCAGCCAGTCAGAAAATGTTTCGGATGCTATCCAGCAGAATTCCAACCAGGCGCAAACGATCAAAGATGAACTGATCGCCAGCGGTATCGCAGAAGAAGACATTCAAACTTCCAGTTTCAGTGTCTATCCTCAAAGTAACTATGATTACAGCGGTAATATCACAGGGACGGTCTTTGTAGTGAACAATAATGTGTATGTTACCGTGCGCGATCTCAGCACATTGGGAGAATTGCTCAATAAAGTAACTGCCAATGGTGCCAATTCGATTTACGGGATCAGTTTTGATGTGCAGGATAAAACTGAAGCATTACAGCAGTCTCGCGAACTTGCAATAACCTTTGCTAAGCAACAAGCAGAAGAAGTAGCCGCTTCTTCGGGCGTGAAACTGGGCGAAATTCTGACCATTAATGTCTATTCCAATGATGTCCCCTATGTAGCGGCTGATTCTTATGGAATGGGTGGGGGAGGTTACCCGCAATCTGCAACCAAGGTGCCGATCTCCGCGGGAAATTATGTGATCTCTTCGCAGGTCACTATTCAGTACATAATCAGTGATTAGATTGAAAAGACCCGCTTCAGAAGGAAGCGGGTCTTTTTATATCCAGAACATAGAAATTATATAATAAGCAGTTGCCCCACCTAATAACCAGGTGTCGATGCGATCCAGAACTCCCCCATGTCCTGGAATGAGTTTTCCGGCATCCTTTTTATTGAATGATCGTTTGAACAGGCTCTCCAGCAGATCGCCGAGTGGACTGACAATACCCAAGATCAAGCCCAACAGAACTGACCGCCCAATGGTGATGTTGGCGCTTCCAAAAGTGAAAATGAGAGAAAACAAAAGGGCATATAAAACGGTGAATAAAATACCGCCAAAATATCCCTCAATGGTTTTCTGGGGGCTGACTTTTGGTGACATTTTATGCTTTCCGGTCAAACTACCGACCAGGAAAGCACCGATATCTCCACAACCAATGGCTGGAATTGCCAGCAGCACCCACATTTTTCCATCTGGCAGGAAACGTAAAGAAACAAGGTATGATCCGAAATATGCAATAAAAATCAATCCGGCGATTTCAAAACCGAATGTGGCAATACTGTTTGGGTCATCATGTTCAAAACGCATTAAACCATTGACCACTGCATAAATGAACAGCAAAATAAAAATCGGTTCGAAGTAAGTTCCCGAGAATGCATATCGAGCGATCGTACATAAAGCTGCCGCCCCCAATAAATATTGTTTATTAGGAGAATATTTACTTTCATTGAACATATGCCAGTATTCCCAGGCGGCAATAGCTAGAATTAATGCAGTACCCAGGGTGAAGACCCAACCACCAGCCATAACCAGACCCACACCGATCGGAACGATGATGGCAATTCCCAATATTCGCTTACGCATTGTATGCTTCTTTTTTCTCTTCGGAAGTTCTCCCGCCAAATTTACGGGTACGGGTATTGTATTCAAGGATTGCTTTTCTCAGATTCTCTTTATCGAAATCTGGCCAGAGCGTAGCGGTGAATAACCATTCTGAGTATGCACTTTGCCACACCAGATAGTTGGATGTGCGGACCTCTCCAGAAGTACGGATGATCAGATCGGGATCGGGAATGCCGGCAGTGAATAAATGGTCGGCAATCACTTGCGGGTTAACCTTATCCGCTGTAATTCCTTCGCTGATGATCTTTCTCACTGCCTGGACAATCTCATCTCGTCCTCCGTAGTTGAGCGCGATGCAAAGTACCAGTTTGTCATTTTCTTTGGTGAAATCAATCGCATTGAGCAGTTTTTTCTGCAGGGTGGGGCTTAGATCTTCGATTTTCCCGAGGTGACGGATCTGAACCCCCTGGTCGTGCAATTCCGGTACTTCTCTCTCCAACAGATCGGCAAAGATATCCATTAATCCATCGACTTCATCCTTGGGGCGTGACCAGTTCTCAGTTGAGAAGGCGTAGATGGTTAAATAGGGTATTCCAAATTCTACACAGGCTTTGATGATACGGCGCAGATTTTCTGCCCCGGCACGATGACCAGCCATCCTTGGCAATAAACGCGCTTTCGCCCAGCGACCATTTCCATCCATGATAATAGCGATGTGCCGGGGAACGCTTTTTAATTCTTCGGGTTGGGTTTTAGACATGGGAAGTCAGATTTAAACCTCCATGATCTCTCTATCTTTACGATCACCAATGGCATTGATTTCTTCGATCAATTTATCGGTTATTTTTTGAATTTCCTCTTCGCCGCGTTCCAAATCATCTTCGGAGATCAATTTTTCTTTTTCGAAATCTCGCAGATCTTTGATGGAATCTCTGCGCACATTACGAATGGCAATGCGTGCTTCTTCACATCGGTTTCCAACCACTTTGGTCAGTTCGACGCGCCGCTCTTCATTCAGTGGAGGAATGTTCAAACGGATCACCTTACCGTCATTAATGGGAGTTAATCCCAAATCGGATGCCAGAATCGCTTTTTCAATGTCTTTTATTGAGGTAGCGTCGAATGGTCTGATCAATAATTGGCGTGGTTCGGGCACACCGATGGTTGCTAATTGCATAAGCGGTACCGGTGAACCGTAATATTCGATCGATAATTTCTCGATCAAAGCCGGGCTGGCGCGCCCGGTGCGAATTCCTGCCAGATCATCTTCCAGCGATTGGATGGCGCTTTTCATCCGTTTTTCAGCATCATGTACAGCTTCGTTTATCATCGCATCCTCCTTTGATAAGTCAAGAACGGGATTTCAGTATTTAAGGATACCTCAAAAGGTATAAAAATTCCATTAATCAGTTTCTTGAAATGGACGGAATTGACATATAAGAACAAAAGTTCTATAATGAGTTTGGAGGTAAGAATGGATCAAGGGTTGTTGTGGTTTGATGATCGAAAGAATGTCACCATAATTCAGAAGATCAAAGCAGCTGCGGATTTCTATGAAGAGAAATATGGGTCTAAAGCAGAGTGTTGTTATATCAATCCGCAGAATGATCTTGCTAATTTGCCACGACATAATTTAGAGATAAAAATAAAGACCAGTAAGTATGTACTTCCCAATCACTATTTACTAGAAAAAGATCAGATCGATTAATCCTTCTTTGAGAAAGCCTTTTTGATTTTAAACCAGACCATCTTGAAAAAGGTTGGATGAAATTTAACCACAAAATCGTGAGTGGCTTCTTCAAAACTGATATCCTGATGTTGTTCAGCTTTAAGGTAAGCCAGATGCTCGATGATCCAAAAATAAAGATCAGCTTCCGTTCGATCGGGAAATTGACCCAGAATTTTGCGTTCACGAATGATTTTCACCAAAGGTATATAGATATTCTCATACCAGCTGGAAACTGCTTTCTCATAGCTAATCTCATGCTGTAGGTACTCACTGGTGTAAAAACGGTGTGCATCAATGTGCTCTCTCAACCTGTCAAATAAACCAGGGATGCTCATTTCGATATCGGCATCCGGGTATAATTTTTTAAGATTAGTGGTTTCATAGAATTGGACTTGTTCTTTTTTCAAAATCAGCTTATTGAAATCAAAGGAACGATCGATTTCATAAGGAACGTCGATTTTAACCACGTGCGCATCGATCCAACGTTGTCCTCTTCTTTTTGCCACAGAAACGCGATGATTGCCATCTATGACAAAATAAAAATCTCCGATCTGGTAAACGTCCACGGGGGGCAAGATCTCATCGCGCAGGTAGGCACGATCTATTTTTTCCCAACGGCTGCGGGTATGCTTTTGACGCGGTAAAAAAGCATCATCGAAATCAGCGTAGCGATTGACGCTCCCAATGATCTTATCCATCTCGATCACCTGGATTCCTGCATCATATTGCCCTCGAATGGAGAGGTGACTGAGAATATCATTGAAAGCGATCAGGCGCTTGTTATTCTGCCCTAACCACTTTTCAATAGAACGGATGAAACCACGAAAATATGCATCGTCAAAATCCGTTTTTGATTGATCTTGTAAAGATGTATATTGACCCATGATTTCTCACTTTCTATGATTTATTTCTGTCATGGCGAAATTTCGTGAAGTCGATAACCATATGTATTTACGATCTCAGTGTTCTCAAATTTGGTGATCATGGGACTGTTCTTTCCGAAGTCATATACGTGACCATGAAAAAGGTAGCGTGGTTTAAATACTTTAAGTAGCCATAGAAATGCTTTGATGCCCTGATGAGGGACATCGCTTTTATCATGAATGCCCCAGGGTGGCGAGTGTGTGATCAAAATATCCAAGTAGCGCCCCGATAATGCATAATTTGCCATTAGGGCTGGCACCAGCCGGAAAGCAAACCGCCACATGGCTGCCTGAGAATACTGATACTGTCCATAATTATAAACATGGCTGCCCTGGATCCCAGCCAATAAAAACCCCGTATTGTCTTTTACCGAACGCAGATGCAGATCGGTGCAGCCCCAGGGGTGATCATGTAGAATTCCGTTCTCCGTTTCATAGTTTTTTGCATGATTTCCACGCACGTAATACAGTGGCACATTAAAAGTGCTCACCAAGTACTCGAGATAATAATAAGGCAAGTCGCCGGTGCTGATTATAAAAGGGATCCCCTGAAGCGTTTCCTGAACAGAAAGATAATACAATTCAGATGAGACCTTGTCGCTGACGACCAGAATGATCGGATTCATCTTTCCGGTCCTATGGCAACCACAAAAGCTATCGCATTTTGTTTGGAATGCGAAATGCTTACCGACCAGTTTTCCAATCCTAGAAAACCACTTAACTCTTGTGCTTTGTTATGAAGGACGAGATCAGGCTCTCCAGCACTCCCCTGCAGGATCTCAATATCCTGCCAATGCACTTCTCCGATCCCACAACCCAGGGTCTTGGCAACCGCTTCTTTGGCTGCGAATTTACCCGCTGCACTGGCAAACGAATTATGGATAAGGGAAAGTTCTCGTATGGTGAATACACGTTGAAAGAATCGGTTGCGCAACGCAAGACTTTGTGATTCAAAACGGTCAATTTCTATGATGTCAACCCCGGTTCTCACGATCATTATTTGACTTTTGCTCCTGCACTTATAATAACCAATTTTTCAGGATCCAAATAGCATCTGGAAACTTCCAGTATCTGCTCGGGTGTGATGGCTTGGATGCGTTTGGCGTAATTTTGAAAATAATCAAGACCCAATCCGAATCGTTCAATGGAAAGCAGGGCATTGGCAATCCCTGCATTCGATTCCAATGACATAGGCAAGCGACCAACCAGATGTGATTGTGAGTCTTCCAATTCCTCCTTACTAACCGGGGTTTCCAGATAATGTTCTATTTCATTGATGATAAGGGCAATGGTTTTTTCTACATTTTTGGGATTTACACCGGCACTGAATTCCCAACTGCCTGCATCATCGAAGGCATTGATGCTGCTGTAGGCATAATATGCCAAACCTTCTTTATTGCGCACAGATCTGCCAATCCTACCGTATAAACCGAATTGTCCCAGTACGTGATTGCCTACATAAGCTGGGTAATAATCATCCGATGAACGATTGGGAGCATAACAACCCATTTGAATGTCGCTTTGACTTTTCCCGTCAATGGGAAAATGCAATCGGGTTGTTTTCGTTAAGGGGGGCAATGCGGGAAAGAGAGGTTCAGAAATCCCATCAACCGTGTTCCAATCTCCTAAGAATTGCTGAATAACAGATTTGATCTCTTCTTCCTGCAATGCTCCTGAAATGGCAAGAATAGCGTCCTGCGGTTGGTAGGTTTGGTGATGTCTCACCAGATCTTCCCGCTGGATGGCTTGGATAGTATCGGGATAACCATCCACAGGGGTGCCATACGGATGGTCTCTGAAAAGAATCCTGTCATATTCAAGAGACGCTTTTTCTTGTGTATCCTGATCACGAATGATCAACCCGGTCAGTAATTGATTGCGCAATCGCTTGATGTATATTTCTGGAAAAGTGGACCTGGTCAAACTGTCGCGGATAAGAGCAAGCAATAATGGGAAATCCTTTACTAGTGAGCGTCCGCGAAAATAAGTGTTACGGGTGCTGGCGCTGAAACTCAAACTGGCTCCAACTCCTTCGAGCTGGTCGTTGATCTCCTGAAAGCTGTTATTTTCATTTCCGCGCATCAACATGGCGGCTGTAAAATGAGCAGTTCCATACTTCCCTGGTGGATCCCAAATTCCCCCACTTGAAAGCATTCCACTGATGGTCAATGACTTACTGGACATGTTACTGAAAGCAAGCACAGTGATTCCATTTGCTAATCGAAAGCGGGTAATATTGTGTGGACCTGGGAAATGCATCTTTGATGAATTATGTTTTGACATTTCAATCTGCCTCCGGAGTGGGAATATATAATCCTATGATGCGATTTTGTGAAGCTAATTGATTTTGGGCAAAGGCCAATATCTGTTCAGCAGATACCGACTGCAAACGGCGAGTATATTCCTCATACCATTGATAATCAGCAAAGATATTGCTGTATCCCATCCAAAATGCTTGATTGGTAATGTTTTCGCTGCCATAATCGAACATGGCTTCTGCCTGTCTCGCTGCCCGTTCGATCTCCTGAGCGGTTACTTTTTGTTGTTGTATGTTTTCGATCTGTTCATCGAAAGCTTGTAGAGCAGCTTGAACATCACTGCCTGGTTCCAATGTGAGCACAAAAGTATGCAGGAATGGATCAAGTGTGGATTGAATGCCACCGCTGATGCTCACCGCCAGATCCTTTTCTACCAGAGCCTGATACAAGCGGCTGGTTCGGTTAGAAATACTGCCACCACCAAACATGACCAGTGGCGAAGGCCCCGATAGCAAGCTATCCATTAACGCCAGGGTAAAGAAATCAGGATCGTTGGCACACGGTGCCCGGTAGGAGATCTGGATATACAATGCATCCCCTGGACCTTTTATTTCAAAGTATTGTTCCTCCGTTTGAGGAGGTTCTTGAGGAATGACTTTCTCATTGCCGGGTTGGTCGGGGATCGTAGAAAAAATGTCATCAATCTTTATGCGCACTGTATCAGAATCGAAATCGCCTGCAATGGCAAGCACCGCGTTGCCGGGTCGATAGTACATACGGTAATAATCATATAATTGATCATGGGTAATGGCTTGTAGATCTTCCAGCGTACCGATCACATCGTGGTTGTAAGGATGGACTTGAAAAGCTGCTTTCTGGATGGCGGAGTTGAGATGGAAAAGCGGTTCGTTTTCATTCCCTTCTAATTCCGAAATGATCACGGTGCGTTCTGCATTGATTTCATCCTTGTCGTAAGTGCTGTTTTGCATGCGGTCAGCTTCCAGATCAAGAACCAGATCGAGTTCCTGAGAGGGCAGTGTCTCATAATAAGTAGTCCAGTCCAGGTGAGTCATGGCATTCCAAACCCCACCTACTCTGGAGATGGCATGATCCAATTCGTCAATGGGGTACTTTGGAGTACCTTTAAATTGCAGATGTTCGACCCAGTGGGAAATGCCCTGGATACCCGCTTTTTCGTTGCGAGAACCTACGCGATACCAGATCCATTGGCTTACAATAGGAGTGGTGTGGATTTCTTTTAAGAGAACTTGAAGACCATTTTTCAAGGTAAACTCAGAAAGTTCGATTGGCATTTTTCTTTTCCTTATAATGATGCAGTAGTTTAAAATCGAATTGCAGACATCGAGATTTTACAAGTAAATGTTAATACAAATTCATCTGAGGTGTATATGAATCAAAAAGCCGTTGCTGTCGTTGGAGCTGGACCGGCTGGGTTGTTTGCCGCTAGAACACTCGCTGAAAACGATGTAGAAGTTTTTCTGTTCAATCGTGACATCCACCCCGGTGGATTGGCTGAATATGGTATCTATCCGGAAAAATATCGCCTGAAAGCCGGACTCCGCAAACAGTTTATGAGTATTTTAGCGCATGGGAAGATCCATTATTTTGGAAATATAGAGGTTGGTGAGGGAAAGCATCTTTCCTTACAGCAGCTGCAAGAATTGGGTTTTAGTGGAATACTCGTAACGGCAGGCGCACAAAAGATCAAGCGCTTGGGGGTCGAAGGAGAAACATTACCCCGGGTGTATCACGCCTGGGAGATTGTTTCTAACTATAATTCTCTCCCTCCGTATTCACAAATGGAATTTCCTATCGGTCGCAAGGTTGTGATCATTGGAGTGGGAAATGTGATGGCTGATCTTGCTCGTTATTTGATCACTAAGGGTGGAGTTGATGAAGTGCTGGCAGTAGCACGTCGAGGTCCAGCCGAAATTAAATTTCACGAAACGGAGTTTGCTCACATTGCTCAGAATCTTGATCATGTTGATTTTGAGGCAGAAATGAACCGGGTGAAACCACTGATGCAAAAATTAGGGCAGGATCCCAATGAAACATGGGCTTTCATCGAAAAAGCATGTGAGAACTGCGTTGATACTTCATCGAAAACCAATTTTCGTTTACGCTTTTTGAAATCACCAATCCACTTCAATGGTGATAAAAAAAAGGGATTGCAGTCGGTGGAGTTTATTGAAAACACGCTAGTGAAAGATAATCATTCTACCAGAGCTGTGCCCACCGCGCTCAAAACCATATTTGAGGCGGATACTGCCATTTTGGCAGTTGGATCCAGTGTAGATGAGAAGATTGGGTTGCCGGTAAACAAATTTGAATTTACCATAAGCCCATACCCCGATTTTCCTCAAGATGGCAATTCTTATGAAGTCCTTGATCTGGATACCAAGAAGAATATCCCCGGTATTTTTGTGGCGGGATGGTCGAGGTTAGCCAGCTACGGTTTGGTTGGCATCAGTGGTAAGGATGGCGCCCGTGGTGCCCAAGCTTTGCTCGAGTATATCCAGACCCATGGCGACAAGGTTGAAAGTGAGAAATTAATCCAAATAGTTCAAGATATTAAAGAGATGACTGTTGATAAGGATATGATTTCAAAATTGCTTCAGATCGAAGAACAAAACGCCAAACACCTGGGGCAACCCGAATTCAAATTCAAAAACAACTTGGAAATGCTATCAGCGTTGAACATCGTTTGATTTTGGAAGGTGAGGAAATAAGCGTATTTTCGGAAAGGGGATCATCAATAGAAAACCTAAGTTAATAGTATAGATGCCAATTTCAATACCGCGCACCTGCCACTCGCCAAGATAGGGAAGCGATTCCGGGTATGGATGACTGCCAAAACCAAAGAAGTCAGCCAGGGAGGAAAAGACCGCTATAACCAGCCCGGTGCTGATGAAGCGGATACCAATCTCGGCGGCGATGCTGAGTGGTTTGCCTTGCCATAGATAACGCATACTGAGGTAACCACCCAGGCATAAGATTCCTAGTCCAACAATGCTAACAGTAATTTGGATGAACCCGGTAACGGGGCTGCGGTCCATTTGAAAAATATCAGGACGAAGCCCAAGCAAGAAGATAACGAATCCGATAAAAGTTAGAACCAGAAAAAGGCGCAGGCGTTTTTTAAAGTTTTCTACATAATTATTTTGAGGTTTTCCGGTTGAATTATTTTCTTTTTGCGGCATTTCTAATCCAATACTAGATTCTATTATAGTCGCGATTTAAAGAGCGCGTATGAAACGCGCTCCTTTGAAAACTAAATCTAATCTACCTTGGTTAATGTTCGATCATTCAGCCTGATCTGGAGTATCCGTTTGATCGCTTTCACTGTCTTCAGGAGTGGAAACCTGGATGTCGCTGTTCTCCAGCTCTTGTTTGAGGATTTTCATATCCATGTCTGCATAAGCAGCCGATTCGACCCGCCGCAGGCTTAACCCAATACGATGTGAATCAGGTTCGATCTTGATGATACGCAGGGTTACCTTTTCGCCTTCATGCAGTACTTCTTTGGGGTGAGTGATGTGTGCATCACTCAACTCGGAGATATGTACCAACCCTTCTATGTCATCTTGTACCTTGGCAAAAGCACCGAATTTGGTTAGATTGGTAATGATTGCTTCCACAAGCATTCCAACTTTGAGGTTTTCGACTTTCTTTGCCCAAGGATCATCCTCGAGTTGGCGAATTGAAAGCCCTATGCGCTTTTTCTCCTCGTCAATACTGATAACCTTGACTTTCACGCTTTGCCCGACCTTGAATTTCTCAGAGGGATCGGTCAAATCGCCCCAACTAAGTTCGGAGACATGCACCAGTCCATCCGCACCATTTACATTGACAAAGACACCAAAATTAGCCACGCTGGTGATCTTGCCGGTTACAATATCACCTACTTCCAGATCTTCAATGACCTTTTCGCGAATGGCATCGCGAGTTTCTCCGCATGCCAGACGCTCGGAGAGGATCAGGCGATGACGTTCGCGATCGACCTCGATGGCACTGACTTCCATATCGGTGCCGATCATCTTGCCATAGCGGTCCTCGGGTGTATTGCCGGTGGCTTCTTTTAGCCGTTCGTAGCTTAATTGAGAAGACGGAACGAAACCACGCAACTTATCAAAAGCTACCAATAAACCGCCTTTGTTGTAACCGACTACTTTCCCTTTGTAGGTCTCTTTGTTTTTGAAGATCTCTTCGGCTTTATCCCAGCTTGATTCTTCGACTGCTCGTACATAGGAAAGAAGTAGATTGCCATTAGAGTCTTCCACGGTAATCACATATACGGGCAATTCTTGACCAACTTCAAAGCTGGCAAACTCTTCGGGGGGAATTAGCTCGAATTCTCGACCGCTGATCAAACCTTCTGATTTCGCTCCAACACTGATAAGAATCTGGCCTGGAGAAATACTTGCGATTGTTCCAGTCCGGATTTCACCGGCTTTGGGTAGATCGATGCCGAGCCCCTCCTTCTCCAGCAATGAAGCCATATTCAGGAACTTTTCATCGCTGCTGTTTGAACTGTTCTCCCCAACAGGGGTTTTTGCATCGTTTTGTGCCATAATATATCTATCACTCCATCTGTGCGATAATGAATAGCTCGATTATAAGGGGTATTGGTTAGGTTGACAACCCCTCTGTAAATGCCACATAAAAAGGGCTAATTTATCTGCGTCTGCGGCGTTTTTTAATTTTCTCACCACTGGATTTCGGTGTTCCCTCATGTTGTTCAACCGGGTTCGCGGAAGAACGCTGCACAGGCTGTAACCGGAAGATCTGGCTCATAACACCCAGACGGATATTGGCTAGCAGGTCACTGAACATATCGGTCGAACGATTTTTATATTGAACAAGCGGATCGCGTTGCGCAAATGATTCCAACCCGATGGATACGCGTAATTCCTCCATTTGGGTCAAATGCTCGATCCACCGACTATTTATATTGTTCAACAATACATGCCGGAATAGCATATTTTGAATGTTAGTACCGATCAGATCTTGCAATGTGCTTTTCAAACCATCGTACAACTCTCCGATGGGAGACTCCATAATGCGGTCGTATTCTTGTTCGGTAATCGATGACTTGAATTTTTCGAGAATATCCGGGTTTAATTTATTGACCTTGATTTCTGCCTGGTTGAGCCTGCTTAGCTCGAAAAGACCAAAAGAATGGCTTAACAGTTTGCTGGTGGATTGCAGGTGAGCAAGAATATCTTGAATGATCTCCTCTTCCTTTTTTTCGTCCAATAGATTGGCAGCATAGAATACATAGTTGAGCAGATTGACCTGCTTCAACAAGCGCTGATGATTTTGAGGATTGATAGCAATGCGTTTGCCAGTTGCGATATTAGATAGTAAAGTAGTCATTTCTTTTTCAGAGGTCAGGTCGAGTATATCGTTCATAGCTGCGTTTTGGATATTGCGTGCGATGTCTGATTGACCAGAATGGATATCATCTATTTTTTGTTTAAAAACCTTACTAATCTCTGACAGGTAATAATCTTTTACTTTATTCCAATCAGCATCCGCTACAGTGAGCTGTTCCAAGTTGGGTAATTCACCGACTCGTTTTCGAATGGTGAAGGCAATCCGGTTTAAATAGATCACGAACAAGGTAGAACGGATCTGTTCTTTGAGCCTTTTTATTACTTCCCGGTCCCCTGCCATTAATTGTTGCAGGTCATTTTGATTGATTTGCAGGCGTATGTGAACATAGCTCTGCAATTCTTGCTGGAATGTTCTGGCATCAATGCTACCCGGTTCACTTTCTTGCATACCTTCAAGGAAGGTCTCAATATTATCAAGCCGTTCTTTCAACTGTGTTTCATAATTAAGCACAGTATGCTCAATTAACTCAGAGATATTGGATGTAACAAACTTGGCTTCAGCATCCATAACATCAGCAGCGAATCGCTTAAGAAATGCAGTTTTCTTCTCATGTGATTGTGCGATGGTTAAATTATCCTTTAAGTACCCAGCCAGTAAATGATAAGAATAGGAAGGCAGTGCAAAATCCAAAGCCGGATTGACAATGGTCGGTTGAATTTCATCCAAAAAGGCACACAATTTCCAGGTTGAGTGAGATTCTTCTAAACTGGCTGGAACCCGTCGTCTCAGTTCGCTTTCTACCATGCTCCAGATATCATCAGAAAGATCTTCCTTGGTAATAGCCCGCTCGCGTTCAGCATAGATGCGTGTGCGCTGATCGTTCAAAACATCATCATATTCAAGCAGATGTTTGCGGATATCGAAGTTGTTCCCTTCCACCCGCTCTTGCGCCTGTTCGACCAATTTGCCGATCATGCGGTTTTCGATCGGTAGTGATTTATCGATCTTGAAGAGAGCCATTAGTGATTCAACGCGCTCACCGCCAAATAAGCGCATCAGATCATCTTCCAACGAGAGGTAGAAGCGGGAAGACCCTGGGTCACCCTGACGGGCGGCACGTCCGCGCAGCTGATTGTCAATACGGCGTGCTTCATGTCGCTCCGAACCGATCACATGCAATCCACCGATCTGCCGTACTTTTCGTAAGTTCACCATGAACTGCAGGAATTCATGCACACTTTCTGTTTGTTCCATATATTGATCGGGTGAAAGCTGCTGAATTGCAGTTTCCATATTCTCATAGGTCATGTCATAAGGATCCAGATTGTTTGCTTTTAATGCCTGCACAATCTCGGTCAGGATGTGCTCATCCAATTCACCGCCCAATTTGATATCAACGCCACGACCAGCCATATTGGTAGCGATGGTGACTGCGCCAAAAGCACCTGCATTCGCAATGATCTGGGATTCTTCGTCATGCTTCAAAGCATTTAATACCTGGTGTTTGATGCCGTTGTTTAAAATGCTTTGTAAACGTGGAATATTCTCTTCAGGGATATTCAGCAGATCGGCAAGGATGTTCTGGTTCTCGGTTTTTTCCAGAGAGATGCTCTCGATCGCGGCTTTCTGAGCAAAATTTCTTAATATGGCAGGAGATAATGAATCCAGCGAATTTTCGAGTGATTCCAATTCTGGAATGGCTCTTTCAACATCTTTGATCTGAAATTTTTCGCGCCAGAGTGCTTTTAGAAGGACGATCTGTAATAATAAGCGTAGTGGGTCACGGTTCAAACGGGTGGAGAGTTCTTCGGAATGAACAATCGAAGTAGTGCCTACTAATTGAGGACGTCCGATGGCATTGAAGCGCACAATTTCCAAACAAATAGCTCGCAGCTTTGCTTCTCGATTCTGGTAGACAATATCAGGATAATCTTTTCGCTTCCAAAAAACTTCTTGTTGTTCTGGATCATCTTGATAAGAATAATAGGTATATTGATAACCTTCTTCATCTTTCCTTTGATGAATGTTCAGATCAGAATTGGATTGTTCGACTGAATAATCCAGGTTGGTAGGAATAGGGATGACATCCAATTCATAAATAGTGAAGAATTCTTCAGCTTCGGTTAAAGCAGTACCGGTCATGCCAGCTAACTTGTCATACATGCGAAAATAGTTCTGCAGAGTGATAGTTGCCTGGGTGATGTTTTCGGGTTTGACTTTTACACCCTCTTTTGCTTCTACGGCCTGGTGCAACCCTTCAGACCAGCGCCTGCCTGGCATCAGGCGACCGGTAAATTCATCAACGATAATGATCTCATTATTTTGAACGATGTAATCTTTATTACGTGCAAACAGCAGCTTGGCTTTCAATGCCTGTTCCAGATATCCTAACAGGCGCGCCTGCTCTGGGGTAATATCTTCCGGGCGATTGGGGTCACGCAGGGTGGTATTTAGCAGTTCTTCGACATGCACTTCACCCAACTCAGTTAACGATACGTTGCGATTTTTTTCGTCAAATTCGTAATCTTCTTCATTAAGCTGCCTGACTACTTTCGCCATCTGTTCATACCAGGCTACATCTTCAGAAGCGGAGCCCGAGATGATCAACGGCGTTCTGGCTTCATCGATCAAAATATTGTCGATTTCATCCACGATGGCGTAATTATGTCCGCGTTGAACACGATCTTGCAACCGGCTGACCAGATTGTCACGCAGATAATCAAAGCCGAATTCATTGTTGGTGCCGTAAGTAATATCTGCCAGATAAGCTTCATGTCGTGGGACTAGTTTGAGCTGATCTTCTTCCTCTTTTCCGGAGCGCTTTTCGAGGTCGACCATAAAAGCCATTCTGCCATTTTCTGTTCTGGTTGCCATCTGCAACACACCGATCGAAAGTCCCAAGGCATTGTAAATGGGAGCCATCCAACGCGCATCACGTCGGGCAAGATAATCGTTGACAGTAACAAGGTGAACTCCTTTTCCCGTTAATGCATTGAGATATAAAGGCAGAGTTGCTACCAGTGTTTTCCCTTCACCGGTGCGCATTTCGGCGATCTTGCCCTCATGCATGACAACACCACCGATGAGTTGTACGTCATAGTGACGGAGCCCTAGTGTGCGTTTGCTTGCCTCGCGAACAGCTGCGAATGCTTCAGGGAGTATCTCGGAAAGGTTTCCCCCTTCATTTAATTGCTCTTTGAATTCAACGGTTTTATGTTTTAATGCTTCAGCCGATAGTTTTTCGTATTCTTCTTCGAGCCCATCAATTTGCATGATCAGAGAAACGATCTTTTTAAAATCTTTGCCTGTTGCTAACTTTCCGATTGATTTTTGATTCTTTCTTGCCATTTGGCACCTCTGCGAGAGCGATTATAGCATAGCGGTGTTAAAAAAGAACAATGGGTTGAAACATCAACCCATTGTATTATTTGTTTCAATCCGAGTGTGGATATTACCTATATATGGATCGCATGCCCCAGAGCATCTTCAGCCGCTTCCATGATCGCTTCACTCAATGTTGGATGTGCATGGATATTGTGAGCGAGTTCCTCGATGGTCAATTCGGATTGTTGCGCGAGAGTTAGTTCCGGCAGCAGTTCTGATACTTCCGGTCCGATCATATGAGCACCCAGCAATTCTCCATATTTCGCATCTACGATGATCTTGACAAAGCCATTGCTTTCACCCAATCCAAGTGATTTACCATTTGCTTGGAATGGGAATTTTCCGATCTTGATATCTTTGCCGGCTTCTTTGGCTTGTTTTTCAGTGAGACCAAAAGAAGCTACCTGTGGGTAGCAGTAGGTAGCGCTGGGGATCATACCGAAATCGATCGATCTTGGTTTCAAGCCCTTGATCGTCTCAACACAATGGATTCCCATCGCTGAAGCTGCATGCGCCAGTAGTAATTTACCGGTCACATCCCCTACTGCCCAAATTCCAGGAACGTTAGTAGCCATATGCTCATCAACATTGATGAATCCACGTTGATCCAGAGCGACTCCTACTTTTTCCAATCCCAGGTTTTCAGTGTTGGCTTTAAAACCAACTGCTACCAGGGCTTGTTCTGCTTCGAGGGTTTTTGTCTCACCTTCGTGGGTTACAGTGATCTTCACTCCTTTTGCAGTGGGTTCGATCGTTTCAACGCGATGAGCGGTAAAGATCTCGATCCCGCGTTTTTGAAAAGCTTTTTGTAGCTCCGTACTCAAGTCTTCATCTTCCAGCGGGAGAATGTTGGGTAACATTTCCACGATGCTGACCTTGGCGCCGTATGAACTCCAGACAGTAGCAAATTCTGCACCAATGGCACCGGCACCAATAATGACTACTGATTTCGGAAGTTTTTCTTGCAGAATAGCATCCTCATAAGTGAGGATCCTTTTTCCATCATAGTTCCAACCGGGCAATATAAAGGGATGTGCACCACTTGCCAGAATGACATTTCTGGATTTCAATTCCTCCTTTTTTCCATCATTAAGTGTTATCTCAACCACATCTTTTTCTTTCAGAAGTGCACTACCTTCGTATACATCGATCTTGTTTTTCTTCATTAAGAAACTGACCCCGCGCGTCAGCCGGTCGGAGACACGCCGGCTGCGCTTGACTGCAATGCCGTAATCAATGGATATGTTATCTCCCTGAATCCCGTAATCCTTGGCTTCTTCTCTTAACGTCCGCGCAATTTCGGCGTTCTTCAATAATGCTTTGGAGGGAATGCATCCTACATTCAAACAGACTCCTCCCAGCCATTTTTTCTCAATAATTGCCGTTTTCAAACCAAGCTGCGCTGAGCGTATTGCAGCGACATACCCACCGGGACCAGCCCCGATAACGACGATATCATATTCTTTCATACTGTGTTATCTCCATTTTAAACAGATATGCAAAATGTCCTATACTTAAGCGATTATACATGTTTTCATATTCAGCTTAGCGGAAACTTTGTGAAATAATTATTGACGAATTGTTAGAGAAGGATTAAGATAGCGAGTCGTTTAAAGTGAGGTTTATAATCACTGATATGAAAAAGATGGTAATTCAGGAACAACAATATCAAGAAGACCCCGAAATCTTACTTGAGAAAATAATGAAAGCAGAAGTCAATTCTGCCGAACGGATTGCCACAGCCAGAAAAGATGCTGAAAAACGGGTTTCTGATGTTCAGGATAAGGCTGCTGCATCGAGAAAAGAAGTATATGCCAGCGGTAGACGTGCCAGGTCTCGTTTAGTTGATAGAGGACTTGAAAAGGCACGCGCAAAAGCAGAAGAAAAAATCAAGCAATCGGATGTTGAAACCGCACGTATTTTAAAAAATGGACAGGATGTTATCCCTGATGCTGTTGATATTAGCCTTAAGTTCATACTGGGTAAAGTATCGAAGGAGATGCTCTCATGATCAGCAAAATGTCACGTATTGAGATCATCGGGCTAAAAGCAAGTTTACCCGATACAGTACGTGAACTGCATGATATGGGGATCATGCAAATTGATGATATTCGAAATCTTTCGAATGTTTACATGCAACCTTTCAACCTGACTTATGAGATGATACAAAAGCGCGAATCAATTGACCTCATTAATGCCAAGATCAATGGGTTGGAAGAGCTCTTTAAAAAAATATTTATTTCACCCCCAAAAGATGTTGTGGATTCTTCTTCGATCAAAATCATCGCAGAAAAAGTAGAACAGATCGCGACGATCGTTCAACAGTTAACCCGACATAAAGAAAGTCTGCAGGATGACCTTGTCTCACTTTCGAAATATCGTGAGATCCTGAAGATTATGGTGCCATTATTACCTGAATCTGCCAAAAAATCGGGAAATGCTACCATTGGCGCTCTTTTGCATTCCACGCAAACTCGCTCGATGAATATGCTGATCAACCAGTTGCGAACCATGACACAGGGAAAATTTGAGATGGTAAATGTCAAAGTGGGAGAATCGACCAATGCATTGATCGGCGTCTTACCACGCGATCTGGTGATTTCAGTAGAAAATTATCTTGAAAGAGAGAAAATCACTCAGCTTGTGCTGCCCGAAGAATATACCAGCCTCTCTTCTGCTGAAGCGCAGGAAAAGATTGAAAAACAAATCGAGAACGACCATAAAGAACTGGATAATGTGGATGATCGTTATCGTGAATTGGCCAGCACCTGGGCACCTTATCTGCATGCTTGGCAAATGACCTGCTTGAACGTTTTGGATGAATTTGAGATCTATTCCCGCCTTGGAGAGACCGAGCACACCTTTACAGTATATGGTTGGGTTCCCGTGGGTGAGGTTCAGAATCTGAAGAATCACCTGCATCAAAAAGTCAGCCGCGATATTTTGCTCAATCAATTGGATGTGCCGAAAGAACTGCGCGATAAGGTCCCGGTTTTGATGGAAAATCCCAAAATATTGAAACCCTTCGAAAACCTGACAAAAATGCGTGCCATTCCAGCCTATTTCGATATCGATCCCAGCAGATTGATGGCGATCTTCATGCCGATCTTCTTTGGGATGATGGTGGGGGATGTGGGATACGGAGTTATTTTATTCGCCCTGGCTGCTTTACTTTCCCGCAAAGTGACCAAGGGCATTTTTGCTGACCTCCTCAGAACCATCACATATGGCTCAATATGGACGGTATTTTTTGGGTTCATGTTTGGCGAGTTTATGGGCACATTGGGTAGCAGTATTGGTATAAAACCAATTCTTCTGGATCGCTCTGAGCCGGGTAGCACGATGAAACTCCTATATATGGTAATTGGAGTGGGAGTATTTCATGTTGTACTGGGTTTGATGTTAGGCGTTTGGAATGCGATCAAACATCATAATAGAACCCATACCCTTGAACGTGGGGGTATGCTGGTCGGGTTGAGTGGATTATTGTTATTGGTTGGAAAAATGATCGATATTTTACCCGTCGTGGTCAGTATTCCGGGTTATGTTTTGTTAGGGGCTGGTATTGTTTTGCTGGGTGCTTCTTACGGGAAGACCGGTGTGATACTGGGACCGATCGAATTTGTCGGATTGTTGGGAAATATCCTCTCCTACTTAAGAATTGCTGCACTTGGCTTGGCTTCAGTTTTCTTGGCTAAGGTAGCCAATGATATGTTAGGAATGGTTGGAAATGTGGTAATAGGGATTGTGGCAGCGGGATTGATCCACTCTCTGAATATCATTATGGGTGCATTCAGCCCCACCATCCAAAGTCTGCGTCTACAATATGTTGAATTCTTCAGAAAATTCTACGAAGGTGGAAATAATCCATTTTCCCCTTTCAGGAAACGTGTTTTAGTGGAAACTGAAGAATAGTTTAGAAAGGAGAAAAATCATGGATGTAGCAATTATCAAACTGGCTGCAGCGTTAGCAATTGGTTTAACTGCTTTGGCAACTGGTATGGCTCAGAGAGGTATCGGGTCTGCCGGTGTTGGCGCTATTGCTGAAAAACCGGAACTGCTGGGTTCGATCATTATTCTGGTTGCAATTCCTGAAACCCTGGTCATTCTGGGCTTTGCTGTTGCTGCCATTATTTTGATGGGCTGATTGGAGAAATATCTTAATGGAATTTGATGCTATCCTAGATGGGATTCTGGATATTGCAGAAAAACAGATTGCCGGAATAAAGCAGCAAACAGATCAACGCATCAAGGATATAGAAACAGACTATAAAAAAGAAGCGGAACAGATCCGTGCCAATCTTGAACAGGAAGGTCGGGTTCGTTTAAACCGTGAGGCTGCATTAATTAAACAACAAGCAGAGATGCAATATCTGCAAAATGTATCGGACGCTCGCCAAAAACTGATCCAAAAAACTCTGAACGAAGTAAAAAGCCAATTGGAACGGGTTAGAAGTTCTTCGAAAGAATATAAATCACTTTTGATTTCTCTGACTGATGAGGCTATAGAAGACCTGATTCCTTCACTTGGGAATGAAAAAGTAATTGTTCTTTCGTTTGATCCGGCAGATAAAGAGTTGGTTAAAGGGTTCAAGGGAAATGCGGTGGTCGAACTTCAATTCAAGTATGACCTGGAATGTTGGGGTGGTTGTGACGCTTCGAGTATTGACGGGAAGGTTTGCGTCTACAACACGCTGAACGATCGCTTTGAACGTGCCAAGCCCATTTTACAGCAAAAATTGTCATTATTTTTTGATGAGAAAACAACGCAAGGCTCATAAATAATGTCAACATTCGATTATGGGAATACACGGCTTCGCGCCCGGTTATCCCGATTATTAGCGCAAGAGACGCTAGAGGAATTAACCCGTGCCGACAATATGGACGGGTTCCTTTCACTACTAATCAAGACTGCATATAAACCCTCTGTTGAAAAAGCACTTACTCATTCAAGTGGCATTCAAACAGTGCACACCTGTTTGAAACTCGAATCAGAGAAGGTCTTCAGCGATTATCACAAATTTTATACTGACAAAGCTTGGGATAAGATCGGATTGATCTTTTCATTCAATGATCTCCAGAATATTCATACGATAGTAAGAGGGATACTCGGTGATGTTGCTCAACCTGAAATCCAAGATTTGCTGACTCGATCGGGCAACATTTCCTTTAATATTCTGCGTGAACTTTCGACGAGCAGGAATTTCAGTGATCTCATCACGAAAATGATCGCGTTTCATATTCCATATACAGATATTCTTCTAAAGAATCAAACCTTGCTTCCTTCTCTGCAAGGCGCACAAATCGAATTGATGCTTGAGAAGAATTTTTTCAAAAATATCATCGAAGAGAACGCAAAAATACTTGATCAGACGTTGCCACTAAAAGAATATTTCTCTATCCATGCTGATCAAGAGAATATCATGTGTGCACTAAGAGCTGCGAAGAATCCCGAAATTATTACATCCAATCATTTGGATATCAAAGATTGTTTCATCAATGCTGGCACGATTTCGCGTTCCATGTTGATTTCAATCTCAGAAGAAAAAAATGTCGAAAAAGCAATTGAACGGTTGATAGGAACACCGTACTATGTGTGTTTGCAAGCAGCTTTGACGGAATATAGTCGAACCGGTTTGCTTACTGAGTTTGAAGAAAGATTGCGGAAAATGCTGTTGAAACGCGCTGCAGAATACCCAATTGAAGATCCTCTGGGGGTAGGCGTTCCGATCGGTTTTCTGGTTCGTAAAACAAATGAGATGCAAAATCTCTGGTGGATCGCCAAAGGGGTCCAGTTGGGTTTTGATTCAGCGGATATTATTGAACATCTGGAAGTGTTGTGATGAATAAATTGGTTGTGATCACTTCAGTTAGTATGGCAAACGGATACCGTTTGGCAGGTAATGAGGCATATGGGGTGACAAATGTAAAAGAAGCTACTGAATTGGTGAAAAAATTCATTGATAGTTGCGAACCGGTTTTACTGGCGATTGACGATGAGCTTTTTTCACAAATGGATCACAAATTAATTAAAGAAGTTTATGATTGTAAACATCTGGCATTGGTGACCATTCCGGGAAAATCAACCAAAATGGATAACAGACTAAATCAGAAATATTTCTATAATATGATCCGGCATGCAACTGGAGTTCAAATCCATTTCAAAGGTGAATCTAATGGAAGCAGTAAATAAAAAATACGGAATAATCAATAGAATCTCCGGCCCTGTGGTTGGTGTGAGCGGTTTGGAGGGAGCCCGTTTGCATGACATGGTTTTGGTGGGTGAGGGAAAATTGGTAGGGGAAGTGATCCGCATGTCTGGTCAACAAGCCACCATTCAAGTTTATGAGGAAACTTCTGGTTTGAAAATAGGGGAACCAATCATGGGTACCGGACATCCTTTGATTGCTCACTTGGGACCTGGACTGATGGGTCAAATATTTGATGGTCTGCAAAGACCTTTAACGAAACTGGCAGATGTTGAAGGGAATTTCCTTCAACGTGGTGTAACCGAAGATTCGCTTCCACAAGATAAAAAATGGAGATTTAATCCGCTGGTGAAAAGTGGTGATATTGTGCATGCCGGTAATATCTTGGGAGAAGTGCCAGAAACGCAAAGCATCACCCATCGGGTTATGGTTCCCCCCCATTTAAGCGGGGAGATCGTTGAGATATGCGAAGGTGAGTTAACACTGTCTGAATCGGTAGCGAAGATCAAGAATGAAGATGGCAAGATCATTGAAGTAGGGATGGAACATGTCTGGCCGGTGCGCAGCGCACGCCCATACAAACGTCGTTTGGATCTGGCGGAACCGCTTGTGACCGGGAAACGTGTTATCGATATGTTCTTTCCTATCCCCAAAGGTGGATCTGCCATTATCCCGGGTGGTTTTGGAACCGGCAAGACGGTCATCCAACAATCGTTAGCGCGTTGGTCGGATGTGGATGTGGTAGTTTATGTGGGTTGTGGTGAACGCGGTAATGAAATGGCGGAGGTACTGATGGAACTCCCCGAACTGGAGGATCGTGTAAGGGGTGTTCCACTCATCAATAGAACTGTCCTGATCGCCAATACCTCTAATATGCCGGTGGCGGCTCGTGAAGCCAGCATTTATTTGGGTATCACTATCGCCGAATATTACCGGGATATGGGTTATGACGTATTGATGCTGGCAGATTCCACATCTCGATGGGGGGAGGCATTGCGCGAAGTATCTGGTCGTTTGGAAGAGATTCCTGGTGAAGAAGGCTACCCTGCTTATCTGTCTTCTCGCCTGGCTGAATTCTATGAGCGGGCTGGGCATGTGGATTGCCTGGGGAATGGTGAAGACAAATCCTATGCTGGACATCGCGAAGGATCCGTGTCTCTGGTGGGGGCGGTATCCCCTCCGGGTGGTGATTTCTCTGACCCCATTACACAGAGTTCCATGCGTATTACCGGTGTTTTCTGGGCGCTGGACTATGAATTATCCAGAAAACGTCATTTTCCTGCCATCAACTGGATCAAGAGCTTTTCACTGGTAGATCTCTCACGCTGGTTTGGGGATAATGTTGAAGAAGACTTTCCCAAGCTGGTACAGGAAGCCAAATCTTTATTAGGACGCGAAAACGAACTGCTACAAGTAGTGCAATTGATCGGGCAGGAAGCCCTTTCTGATCTGGAACGTGAAATATTGATCATTTCAAAATTATTGCGAGAAGATTTCTTGCAGCAATCTTCTATCCAAGATATGGATGCGTTCTGCAGCCTTGAAAAATCATATTGGATGTTGAAAGCGATCCTTGAATATCATCTTAAGGCTCAAGAAGCATTAAAGGCTGGTGTTGAACTTGCTGATTTTTCAGATCTTCCGGTTCTTCAACGTATTGCACGTATGAAAGAGATTGACGAAAATAAATCTACACCAGAAATCAAGCGGTTGATCGGAAAGATCGACGATGCTTTTGACAGTCTTATTTCAAACTGGGAGACTGAAAATGGCTGAACAATTATTGAGAAATAAACTAGCCACCAAGGAGTATCGCACGTTATCGCAGATCAAGGGTCCACTTATCTTTGTGGAACGTGTTGCCGATGTGGCGTTTGATGAAATGGTACAAATCATTGATCCTGATGGAAATCCTAGAGTGGGTCGGGTGCTTGAAATTGATGGTGATATGGCTGTGGTACAGATGTTCCTTGGAACTGAGGGATTGGATATTTCACGTACGGGAGTGCGATTTTCGGGTGATGTGGTTCGCTTGAAGGTATCGCTTTCCATGCTGGGACGTATTCTAAATGGCATGGGTGAACCTATTGATGGTGGGCCTGATATTGTTCCTGAAAAATTAGAGGATATCAATGGTTCTCCCATCAATCCGGCTGTGCGTGATGAACCGAAAGAATTCATCCAAACCGGTATTTCAACGATCGATGGATTGAACTCACTGGCGCGTGGACAGAAATTACCCATCTTCTCCGGATCAGGACTACCAGGTAATGAATTGGCTGCTCAGATTGCCTCGCAAGCTCAGGTGCTTTCGGATGGAGAAACAGGTGATGAGCCCTTTGCGGTTGTATTTGCAGCAATCGGTATTACCCATCGTGAATCATCCTTCTTCATAGAGCATTTTCGCTCGAGTGGTGCTCTGGATCGAACGGTGGTGTTTCTGAATCATGCGGATGATCCTACCATTGAACGTATCATGACCCCGCGAGCAGCACTGACCACGGCAGAATATCTGGCGTATACCCATAACCTGCATGTGCTGGTCATTTTAACCGATATGACTAATTACTGTGAAGCGTTGCGTGAATTATCAGTTGCACGCGAAGAATTACCTGGCAGACGTGGTTATCCTGGATATATGTATTCAGACCTGGCGAGTTTATACGAGCGGGCAGGGCGAATTAAGGGGAACAAGGGTTCGGTTACACAATTGATTTTGTTGTCAATGCCTGATGATGACATAACACATCCTATCCCGGACTTGACAGGGTATATTACCGAAGGACAGATTGTGCTTGGTAGGACTTTAAACCAGAAAAGTATCTTCCCTCCGGTTGATATCCTTCCTTCCTTATCTCGCTTGATGAAAGAAGCCATTGGAAAAGGTCATACGCGCGAAGATCATCAAAATGTAGCCGACCAGATCTATTCTTTCTACGCCGAAGGGCGCGATCTGGAAAAATTGGTGGCAATCATTGGTGAAGCGTCCTTGACTGAACAAGATCAAAGGATTTTGAATTTTTCAAAACGCTTTGAGCAAGAGTTTGTCAATCAGGGATCTGCTAATCGTACGATTGAAGAGACGCTGGACTTGGCGTGGCTATTGCTTTCTACCTTCCCCAAGGAATATTTAAAACGTATTCCTGAAGCATATATCGAAAAATACTACGAAGAGCACCCCGTATGATCGATGTTTCGAATATCACCATTACTCGCAGCCAGTTATTGGATACCAAGCAACAACTGGGTCTTACCCAACAGGGCTATGAGCTGCTGGATAAAAAACGCATTGCCTTGATGCAAAAGATCATGGAATTACAGGATCTGGTAGTTGAAGAAGCCAAGGATCTACAGCAGTTGACCAATAAAGCTCAGATGAATCTGGCGCGTGCGGAAGCATTTGTTGGAGAAGGGCGGGTCAAAGCTGCATCTTTAGGAAATAAAGATGAAGATCCAATAGAGGTAGAGCATAATGTTGTAATGGGCGTCCAGGTTCCCCGTATTCATAGCAGCCCATCGCGTGATAAAAGGGCAGCACAAGCAGCCAGTTTCAACTCTATTTCCACAATGATTGAGGAAACAGCAAGTGCTTTTGTGAACAATGTGGATGGGATTATTCGGCTGGCGGATGGCGAAATCCAATTGGCTACCCTGATGAAAGAGATCCTTCACAATACCAGACGGCTGAAGGCGTTAGAATTGATCGTTATTCCGCGATTAATGGCGGAAGTCGCTTACATCAGGGATGAACTGGATGAACGTGAACGCTCAGATCATTTCCGCTTAAAACTTGCCAAGGATATTATCGAGCAAAGGAACAAGAGAGCACAACAACGCCGGGCTGCTAGCTTCGCAAAATAGCATCGCACATTCTTGCAACACGGCACATTTCTTTCACGTCATGCACTCGGATGATATCGGCACCATTATTGATACCGATTGCAACCGCGGCTGCGGTTCCTTCCGTTCTTTCTTCCGGTGGTAGGTCAAGTGTATAACCAATAAAAGATTTTCTGGATGGGCCCAACAAGATGGGGTAGCCCAATTTGCGAAATTCCATCAGATTTTTAATAATATGGAGATTCTGTTCGCTGGTCTTGCCAAAACCGATACCCGGATCAATGATGATATGCTGGTCTGGAATACCGGCTTGTTTGGCAATATCGATACTTCCCTGTAAATCATTGCAAATTTCTGAGATCAGGTCTTGGTAATTCATGTCTACATATCTTCCACCAAGGGTCTTGGTTTTTTGAACTGCTTCTTTTAGACTGCGATTATGCATAAGCACTACTTGTGCGGAGAATTGTGCAACAACACTTGCCAATTCAGGGTCGCGCTTGAGTCCCCATACGTCGTTGATGATATTTGCTCCCAAGGTAAGGCATCTTTCAGCCACCGCAGCTTTGTAGGTATCAATGGAAATGAGCGCATCCAGTTTCAATTCCAAAATTCCCTGCAAGGCGGGCAGCAATCTATCCAGCTCGCTTTCGGCGTCAACCATTTCTGCTCCCGGACGAGTGCTTTCAGCTCCCAGATCGAGAATATCTGCTCCTTCATCGACAAAGCATTGTGCCTGTCTGGCGGCAGTTTCGATATATTTTTCCTCACCTATAAGACCATCCCCAGAAAAACTATCGGGTGTCAGATTGATGATACCCATAATGAAGGTACGGCTACCAAAAGGAAGGATTGTTTGGTTATCCATGATTACTCCGTTTGCTTAACCTTTTTATATAACCTGACTCCATCTTGATTGATTTCAGAAACCATCTCATGGATGGAACGATGCAAGAGCGGGTGAATGAATTGGGGAACGAGTTCGTCAAGTGGAATCAGTACAAAAGCTCGGTCAGCGATCTTGGGATGGGGAATGATCAATTTCTCATCTTCTAGAATGAGTTTATCGAAGAACAATATGTCGATATCGATCATCCGTGGACCATAGCGAAAAGTCGGGGTTCTGCCGATTTGTTTTTCAGTCGTTTTCAATGTATCCAGCAGATCAAAAGGGTCTAATTGGGTTTCAATGACCAGCACCTGATTGAGAAAAGCGGGTTGATCAGTGAATCCCCAGGGGTTCGTTTCGTAGATGGCTGATTGAGCTGTGATTGTAGCAAATTTTTGGATCTCTGCCATCGCCAATTGTAAATTTTCCTCCCTATCTCCCACATTCGAACCGGTCCCCAAAATGACCTGGTGGAGCATCGCTAACCTGCTTTGCGATATATATTTAATAGATCCGCTAGCATACCATAAGCGGTGGTATCAGGACTGGGGTTGGATTCTAGGAGTCCCAGACCGGGTAGGACATCTGACCTGAAGAGAATATACGAGCTGGTCCCATCCACACTGAAATATGGGCTGCTGGAGTCAATCATCTTGGGAGAGACGCTTAGCAACCATTGATCTTCTTTTTTTTCTGCTTGACAGACCAGTTTCCAGCGCTTCCCGGCTTGTCTGGCTGCATGGATGTCTTGTTGGGTTATAGAACGGATACCTTGACGCTGCACATCCTGTGGTGTAGAAGGATAGCCAAGCAGCACGGTCGCTAACGCTGCCACTTTCACTGCAGCGTCCCATCCATCAATATCACCACTCGGATCTGTTTCTGCAATACCAATCGACTGTGCATAGTACACTGCCTCTTCAAAACTCTCACCTGATTCCATACGGCACAGGATCAAATTGGTGCAGGAATTGAGGATGCCTTCAAAACCCTCAATATGCATGACAGGGAGTGCTTCTCTAACAACAGAGAAAACCGGAGCACCATCCATTACGGTGGATTCAAACAGAAATTTCTTTCCATGCTGGCTGGCTAACTCTTGCAGGTGAGCATAGGCGTGCACAATTGGTCCCTTATTAGCTGTAACGGCATGCATGCCTTTCTCCAGCGCCCGCGTGATATATGAGACCGCCGGCTGACCATTCTCATAATTGACAGGAGAATTCTCGATGAAAATGTCTGCCTGACTGTTTGAGATCATTTCTAAAGTGTCCCGGGAGCTGGTTCCTCCCGGAAAATTTTGTTCATTGAAGTTTCCTGTAAAGTCGGACAGTGTTGCGAGATCAAATCCATTCTTTAGGTTAAGGCTGCCGTGTGATCTTGTACTGATGCCGATGATTTTGAGGTTCATTCCGTAAGCAGCCATGATTTCGGCATGCTTGTGGTGGACCAGCCGTGCAAATGCTTTGCCCACATTTCCAAATCCAGCCATGGTGATTGCGACAGTTTCCATATAATTCCTCTATTATTATTCTTTTGTTTCTATCTCTAGCCCATCTTCATTTTTCCAGATTAGTTTTTGGATTTCCCCTTGATAGCCAAGCAGGGTATCGATTTGATACTGGAAGAGGATGGGAGCTGCACTGGTGAAAAAATTGAAAGAAGCTTTTTTATCAGGATGATCTTGATAATCGAATTCCGATTTAAGCAATGTTCCCACCCGGCGTGCTACAGCAGGTGCCGGGTCGATGACCTGTATTTTATCCCCCGCGATTTCCCGCAAGAGGGATAACACGAATGGATAATGAGTACAACCCAACACAATGGTGTCAACCTTGTTCGCCAGCATTGGTTCCAACGCCATCTCAAGGATATGGCGTGTATTGGAGCCTTTCAGATGACCCGCTTCGATTTCCTCCACCAATCCCGCACAGGTATCTTGATATATCTGTAATCCTTCGCCATATTTGTGCACAAGGGATTGATAAAGCTCGCCCTGAAAGGTTGCTGGTGTAGCTAATATACCAACTGCTCTGGTGAGCGATTGTTGTGAGGCTGGTTTGACGGCAGGTTCCATTCCGACGATAGGGAGGGATGGAAAAGTTTGGCGTAAATATTTAAGAGCCGCAGCAGAGGCAGTATTACAGGCAACCACGACCAGATCTACCCCTTGTGCTAATAAAAATCTGGTTATTTGCTCGGAAAAGGATCGGATTTCTGTCATCTGACGGCGTCCATAGGGTACGTGCGCTTGATCTGCAACGTAGATGATATCCAACCCGGGTAGCAGTTCGTGGGTCGCACGCACCACCGAAAGACCACCGATTCCCGAATCAAAAATTCCTATCTTCACTGCTGTATTAGAATTCCGGCTTTTCATTTGGGCTGATTATAAATGAAAAAGGTGCAGTTCGTGTAAGCTGCACCTTTCGGCATGATTAGCGTAAATAATCGATTAGGAAAATTTTTGTTTCAAACGAGCACGTTTTCCGGTGCGCTCACGTAGATAATACAAACGGGCTTTGCGCACCTTATTGCGGCGTTCCACCACTACTTTGTCGATACGCGGGGAGCGGAAAAGGAAAGTTCTTTCCACCCCTATGCCGTTGCTGGCAACACGCCTTACGGTAAATGTTCCGGTTTGACCTTTGTTGGTCACATATAGAACGGTACCTTTGAATTCCTGAATTCTTTCTCGGTCGCCTTCTTTGATCTTCACATGCACGCTAACCGCATCACCAGGTCCGAGCTCGGGAATGTTTGGATTTTTCTCTGTTTCAACTGCTTTCAATAGTTCATTCATGTTCTTTACATCCTATATCAATTATGAATAATTGCTTTTTCTAACTAGACGGCGAAGAATTTTACCATAAATTCAGATAATGTACCAATGCCCGAATTGCCTCAAATAAAAAGTAACTATGGGAAGAAACGATGACTCAATAAGAATGTTACCATCCGGCAGAGAAAAGATGCCGGGAGGAGCCAATGATGAGTCAACGCAGCAAGCGAGAATTATGGG
>Ga0209270_1000583_pt1 | contig 72361 bp, 79 predicted proteins | sample MTBAKSrepl1MetaG_FD_187456 | JGI IMG/M metagenome (GOLD analysis project Ga0209270, IMG submission 187456) | Enrichment culture microbial communities from Arthur Kill intertidal strait, New Jersey, USA, that are MTBE-degrading - MTBE-AKS1... | ecosystem: Environmental > Aquatic > Marine >... | reverse complement strand
GGTGTTTTTTGACCAGGCGGGCGATTTCGATGGAGCCGTGGGCGTGCACCATCCAGTGCAGGTCGATACCGAAAACCGGGGCCTTGAGCCGGGCGATGAACTTTTCGGCATCGAAGCGGGCGTCTCTTAGCATCCGCCAGGCGATGTTGACGATGCGCACCCGGTAGCCGTACCTTTCCAGGTATTCGGCAATGGAAGAAAGGCCTACCGGGTACATCTCAAAAACCGGCGTGGCCAGAACCAGGTCGCTCACCGGGCCGTAGAGCTGGGGGATCTTCCTGAAATCGTAAACATGAGGGGCATGCAGGAGAATTAAATCGGTCCTGGGCATTACAAACATCCTTTAAAAGTGCATTCGAATAAATACTTGGTAAACCGGAGCCGGGCATTAAAAATACACCCCTCTGCGACGAGGAGGCGCCAGTTGAATTATAACCCTTGGCTATCCGGTTGGCAATTCACCAGCCCTCCGACTGCTTGACACGACAGAAGAGTCACTGCTAGTATTAAGTTCGTCTACACCGGCTTTTTTAGCTTTGCAGCTGCCAATGTCAAAGTTACTGGATAAGGTTAACTCACCTGATGATATCAAGGCTTTAGCCCCCCGGGAGCTCGAGGCCCTCGCCCTGGAAATCCGCAACGAACTTATAAGCGTTGTTACTACCAACGGAGGGCATCTGGCTTCAAGTTTGGGAGCGGTTGAGCTTACCCTTGCCCTGCACCGTGTTTTTTCCAGCCCCGAAGATAAGATCATCTGGGATGTAGGCCACCAGGCATATGCCCACAAGCTTGTCACCGGCAGGCGAGAGCACTTCAGCTCCCTGCGGACCTACGGCGGCCTTTCCGGTTTTCCCAGCCGGGACGAGAGTCCTCACGACCACTTTGGTACCGGGCATGCTTCCACTTCCATTTCAGCCGCTCTGGGGATGGCCAAAGCCCGTGACCTGGCCGGGGACGATTACAGCGTTATCGCCGTCATAGGTGATGGTTCCATCGGCGGCGGCATGGCACTGGAAGCCATCAACAACGCTACACAACTCGGTTCCAAAATAATCGTTATACTGAATGATAACGGTATGTCGATCTCCCCTTCGGTAGGCGCCATTGCCAGGATATTGGGGCGGGTTCGTTTTACCCATAATTACGAACGGGCTATGGCACATAGCCAGCGGTTCCTTAAGGCTGTTCCATTCTCCAATTTCTGGTGGAAAATGGCCCGGCGCTTCAAGAGCGCCCTCAAGGGACTCCTTATGCCAACCCGGTTGTGGGAGGAATTTGGTTTTACTTATATGGGCCCGGTCAACGGCCACAACATCATAGATCTGGAGCGAGCCCTGACCTATGCCAAAGACTACACCCGGAAACCGGTACTGCTGCATATTATCACCACTAAAGGCAAGGGGTACGGCCCGGCAGAGGACGACGCCGTTTGCTTTCACGGCATTCCGCCTTCAAACGGCCAGAAAGCCCCGGCGCCCAGTTACAGCAAGGTATTTGCCGACACCTGCCTTAGAATCATGAAAGAGGACCCCCGGGTGGTTGTCATCACCGCCGCCATGCCTGAGGGAAACAGCCTTAACCGAATCCAGCAGGAACTACCCGGAAGGGTAATTGATGTCGGTATTTGCGAGCAGCACGCGGTGACATTCGCCGCCGGTTTGGCAACCCAGGGCTACCGGCCGGTGATTGCCATCTATTCCACCTTTCTGCAGCGGGCGCTCGACCAGATTATTCACGATACCTGCCTGCAAAACCTGCCGGTTGTGTTTGCAGTAGACAGGGCAGGTATCGTAGGTGAAGACGGTAAAACCCACCAGGGAACCTTTGATCTCTCATATCTCAGCCTCATTCCAAACATGATAGTAAGCGCCCCCAAGGACGAAAACGAACTGCAACACCTGCTGTTTACCGCCATAAACTCCGGAAAACCCTTTGCGGTAAGGTACCCCCGTGGCTGTGGTTATGGAGCGGGCATGGACGAACAGTTTAAACTGCTGGAGGTCGGCCAGGCGGAACAGCTCAGGCAAGGCAAAGACCTGGCTATTATATCAACCGGCGCCACGGTGATGCCCTCGCTTGGAGCAGCCCGGGAGCTGTCGGAGCGCAACATCGAAGCCGGGGTTATCAACTGCCGCTTTATCAAACCCCTGGACGAAGCTCTGCTGGAACACGTAGCCCTCACCACCAAGAATATACTGGTAGTGGAAGAGAATGTTATTTCAGGAGGACTGGGCAGCAGGGTAGCATTTGCTTTACATAATAATAACATATCCGATATCAACCTGAAATTTATCGGCATTAACGACGTTTTCACCGAACACGGACCACAGGAAATACTCAGGAGCTCCAACCTGCTTGACAGCCGGGGAATCCTCAGCCAGGCTCTGTTGCTGATGGGGCAAGCACCCGGCTTCGACAACCATGACCTGAAAGCCAACCTCAGCCAGGGGCCGTGAACACCAGCAAATTGTTGACAGAATAGAATATAAGGCCAAAGGTGATAAGTGGATAAAAAAACAGTAAGGGATGTTTCGATTTGCGGCAACCGTGTGCTGGTACGCGTGGATTTCAACGTCCCCATCAACGAGCAGACCGGGGACATAACCGACGACAGCCGTATCAGGGCATCGCTTCCGACCATCGAATACCTTTCCAACCACAATGCCCGTATTGTGCTGTGTTCGCACCTGGGCAGGCCACAGGGCACGCGGAACCCCAACTACAGCCTGGAGCCTGTAGCCAAACGGCTCGGCTTTATTTTGAGAGAAGATATCAAATTCATGCCTGACTGCATCGGAACAGAAGTCGAGAACGCAGTCGAGCATCTGGATTGCGGCCAAATCCTGCTTTTGGAAAACCTGAGGTTCTACCCTGAAGAGGAAGGCAACGACCCCGTTTTTGCCCAGAAGCTTTCGCGGCTGGGGGATATCTTTGTCAATGATGCCTTCGGCACTTCGCACCGCAACCATGCCTCCATCGTAGGTGTAACCAAATATTTGCCGTCGGTTGCCGGGTTGCTACTGGAGAAAGAGATCAACTCGCTGGGTCTTATTCTGGAACAGCCGCGGCGGCCTTTCGGCGTACTGCTGGGCGGAGCCAAGGTAACCGACAAGGTTAAGCTATTGGAAAATACCATGGGAAAGGTGGATTATATAATAGTAGGCGGCGGCATGGCAGCCACTTTCCTCAAAGCCCAGGGGTATGAAGTGGGCAATTCCCTTATAGACGGCTCCCTGGAAACCGCTTCAATGCTGATTGACAAGTTCGCCGGCAACGGAGTAAAGCTGTTTTTACCGGATGATGTGATGGTCACCGAGAGCATCAACCCGGTGGTGCCGGCAGTTAACGTACCCGTTAACCAGATCCCACCGGATAAAACGGTGGTGGATATCGGCCCGGCTACCATCACCAAGTTTACCGAAATCCTGGAAAGGTGCCGTACCGTCTTCTGGAACGGCCCTATGGGAATATATGAAAAACCGGAATTTGCCGAGGGTACCCGCACAATCGCCAGGGTTATGTCCAACCTGCTGGCAACCACCATTGTCGGCGGGGGGTCTACCGCTGAAATTATGACCGAGATGAAACTCGCCGAAAAAATGACCTTCGTTTCTACCGGCGGCGGGGCATCGCTCGAATTTTTAAGCGGCGAACCCCTTCCCGGCGTCAGCGTCCTCATGGCAAAGGACAGCGAGGAGAAGCCCGGGATATACCGCGCTTTTACGGAGGAAAATACTATCAAACTACCCGAGCAGAATAACCTTTATAAAAATATTTCAATAAAAAACGACAATAAAATCATAATGCTGGTAATAGACGGGCTCGGAGGCTTGCCCCACCCGCAGAGCGGTAAAACCGAACTGGAAACAGCCCTTACACCTAACCTGGATAAACTGGCTGTAAGAAGCGTTTGCGGTTTTTCCGTACCCGTCGATCACGGCATTACCCCGGGCAGTGCTCCGGGACACCTCGGGCTTTTCGGTTATGACCCGCTGCAATACACCATCGGCAGGGGAGTACTGGAGGCTCTGGGTATAGACTTGGATGTCAGACCGGGTGATGTTGCCGCCCGGGGCAACTTCTGCACCATCGATTCCGGCGGACTTATAACCGACCGCCGGGCCGGTCGGATCGACAGCGACAAAGCCGCCGAGCTGTGTACTTTACTCGACGGGCAGAAGTTCGATGGCATCGAAGCTATTGTACGCCCGGTCAGGGACCACCGCCTGGTAGTACTTTTCCGCGCCGGCCATGCTTTGAGCGATCAGGTTGCCGATACCGACCCGCAACAAACCGGGGTAGCGCCTCTTCAAGCCAACCCGATCAACCCGCTGGGAGAAGAGACGGCAGCCGCCGTCAATCAGTTCCTTGCCAGGGCAAGAGAAATCCTGGCGGGTCGCGAACCGGCAAACATGATAATGTTAAGGGGTTTTTCGAATATACCTGCCCTGCCTACTATGACAGAACTATACAAACTGCAGCCGGCGGCTATCGCCGGTTACCCCATGTACCGCGGCCTTGCTAAACTGGCCGGGATGGATATTCTGAAAACGGGTGGCAACATCGTCGAAGAACTTCAAACCCTCGAAGATAAATATGCCCTTTATGATTTCTTCTTCGTCCACATCAAGGGCGCCGACTCTGCCGGTGAAGACGGGGATTTCAAACGCAAGGTGAAAGTGATCGAGGAGGTCGACAGCTGCCTGCCGCGTATCCTCAATCTGAAACCCGATGTGCTGGTAGTAGCCGGGGATCATTCGACTCCGGCAGTGATGAAAGGCCACAGCTGGCATCCGGTTCCTTTACTATTGCATTCGGCATACTGCCGAGCGGATAATACGGCGGCCTTCTCCGAATCTGCCTGCCTGGGCGGCGGACTGGGCAACATACCGGCGAGCAGTATCATGCCTCTTGCCATGGCCAATGCGTTGAAACTATCCAAATACGGAGCATAGATTATGAAGCGAACACCCCTGATTGCCGGCAATTGGAAAATGAACACGACCGTCCCGGAAGCATGCAGCCTGGCCAAAGCCATACTGGCCGGAATGGAACCTGCAGACGGGACAGAGACAGTTATTTGCCCGCCTTTTGTTTCTCTGGCGCCTCTGCATGAGGTCCTGGCTGAAAGCCCGGTAAAGCTGGGTGCGCAGAACATGTATTTCAAGCCAAAAGGCGCCTTTACCGGCGAGGTCAGCGCCTCTATGATAAAACCCTTCTGCAGTTACGTTATCCTGGGCCATTCCGAGCGCCGGCAGGTTTTTGGCGAATCCAACGAGCTTATCAACGCCAAGATTATCGCCGCTGTCGAAGCCGGCCTGAAGCCCATTCTCTGCCTGGGAGAAAGCCTTGAGCAGAGAAAAGCCGGTAAAGCCGTAGACACCGTTACCGGACAGCTGTTAAGTTGCCTTGCCGAGATCAGGCAAACAAGCGGGCTGGTTATTGCCTACGAACCTGTCTGGGCAATCGGCACCGGGGTCAATGCCGGCGTTGATGAAGTCTGCCAGATAATGCAAGCCCTGCGTGCTGCCGTAGCCGGGATGTACGGCACAGGGGCTGGTGAAGAAGTAAGGTTGTTGTACGGCGGCAGCGTTACAGCCGAGAATGCCGCAAGCTACCTCAGCCAGCCGGTAATCGACGGTGCGCTGTTGGGCGGGGCCAGTTTGGATCCGGACCAGTTTACAACCATCATAAAGCTGGCAGCCGCCGCCAAAAACATCTAGCTTTCTTCAATGAAGAACCTTATTGCCATAATCGGCCCTACGGGTATCGGCAAGAGCCGCCTGGGCTTGAGTATCGCCCGCACGTATAACGGTGAAATTATCAGCGCCGATTCTCGACAGATATACCGGTATATGGATATCGGCACCGCCAAACCCACCCGGCAGGAAATGAGAGAAATCCCTCATCATCTTGTTGACATAATTAACCCGGATGAAAGCTTCAGCCTGGCTGATTTTTCTGACATTGCCGGTCGGACTATCGAAGAGGTTGCCGGTAGGGGAAAACTGCCCATTCTTATCGGCGGCAGCGGGCAGTACATCTGGGCTGTGCTGGAAGGCTGGCAGATACCTCGTGTTGAACCGGATGCCGGTTTGAGACGAGAACTGGAATCAAGGGCGGCAAACGAAGGAACCGGCAGCCTGCTGGCAGAAATTGCCCGGCTGGACCCGGCCGCAGCCGAACGCGTTGACTGCAAAAATCCCCGCAGGGTGATACGCGCTCTGGAAGTCGCTCTGGCCGGTGGCAAGCCTCCCGTAGTTAAAAAGCCCCTTTATGATTACCTCGCCATAGGGTTGACCACCCCCCGGGAAAGGTTGTATGAAATCATCGACCAGCGTGTTGATGTGATGATACAAAAAGGGTTTGTGGAAGAAGTCAAATGGCTGATAAACAAAGGATACGGTCCTGCCATGCCTTCTATGAGCGGTATAGGCTATACCCAGATTGCGGTTTATCTTGCCGGCAAAACCAGCCTGGAGGAGGCAATAAAACGAATTAAGGTCGAAAGCCACCGCCTGGTTCGCATGCAGTATAACTGGTTCAGTCTTAACGACGAGAGAATCCAATGGTATGATATAATGCAAACCGGCTGGCTGGAACAGACCGCCAAGCTGGTTGAAAGGTTTATTCAATAGAAATGAGCGTGACATTTACCAAACTGGAAAGCGCCGGCAACGATTTCGTGCTCATTGATGAAGCGGCAGGCATCCAAAACTACAGCCGGTTTGCCATTAAGGTATGCGATCGGCATTTCGGCATTGGCGCTGACGGGCTGCTGGTGCTCACCCGGGAAGATTCGGCTGATGCCGGTATGCGGATTTTTAACCCGGATGGTTCCGAGGCAGAAGCCTGCGGCAACGGCCTGCGCTGCCTTGTAAAATACGCTGATGACAACGGCATCCTGCACAGCAACCCGGCGTCTATTAAAACCATTGCCGGAACCCGGCACGCATTTATTCTAACGTCCGGCACAGACGGTACCAAGATTGAAGCCTCCATGGGCGAACCCGAGTTCCGGGCGTCCCGAATTCCTGTCGTCCTGGACCAGGGGCAGCAGGGCAGAACACTTGACATAAATTTGTTGACCGGTTTCCCGCTGAAGGTCGGCGGCAGGCAGCTTTCACTTAGTTTTGTTTCTATGGGCAATCCCCATGCCATACATTTTACAAAACAGCCGGTCTCTGGTTTTCCACTCGGCCGGATCGGCCCCCTGGTGGAAACAGCCGCTATCTTTCCGGCAAGAACCAACTTCGAAGTGATCCGGGTGCTCAACCGGAACGAAATAGAAGCCAGGGTCTGGGAAAGAGGTGCCGGTGAAACGCTGGCCTGCGGCAGCGGCGCCTGCGCCGTAGGGATAGCGGCTCAAGAGCTGAACCTGGTGGATAATCCCGTCAAGGTATGCCTGCCGGGCGGAGTGCTCGAAGTCAGGTGGGAAAAACCCGGTGAAGTATATTTGAGAGGTGTTGCCAGAACCGTTTTTCAGGGTGAATTCTTTAACGACAATTGATACGAGGATAATGTATATGAAGTTTTCCAAACGCTTATCCAGTCTGCCGCCATACCTGTTCGTGGAAATAAACCGTAAAATCGCCCAAAAGCGCGCAGCCGGTGAAGAGGTCATCAGTTTCGCCATCGGCGATCCTGACATGCCCACACCGTCTCATATCATCCAGAGCCTGCAGGAGGCAGCCGCCGAACCGGCAAACCACCGGTACCCTGAAACAGCCGGCCTTGACGAGCTGCGCTCAGCCATCAGCGCCTGGTATCTGAAACGTTTTAATGTAGAGCTGGACGGGGAAAATGAAGTACTGCCCCTTATCGGTTCTAAAGAGGGCATCGGGCATATAGCCTTTTGCCTGATAGACCCGGGGGATGTTGCCCTTGTGCCGGACCCGGCATACCCCGTGTATGCCATAGGCACCACCCTGGCCGGTGGAGAACCTTATTATATGCCGCTGAAAGAAGAGACCGCATTCCTGCCGGATTTCGACCGGATTCCAGCGGAAGTGATAAAAAGAGCCAGGGTTTTATGGCTCAATTACCCGAATAACCCTACCGGAGCCGTTGCCGGGCTGGACTTTTTCGAACGAGCGGTTGATTTTGCAAGGCGAAATGACCTGGTAATCTGCCATGACAACCCTTATTCCGAGATTCACTTCGAAGGCAAACCCCCGGCCAGCTTCCTGCAAGCTGAAGGAGCCAGGGAAACCGGCATCGAGTTTCATTCCCTTTCCAAAAGCTATAATATGACCGGATGGCGGATTGGTATGGCTGTTGGCAACCGTGAAATTATCAAAAGCCTGACCACCCTTAAGTCAAACCTGGACTCGGGCATACCCCAGGCCATTCAGCGGGCCGCCATTACCGCCCTGGAAAGCCCGCCTGAAGTAATTGGCAGATTCACCGATATCTACCGCAAGAGACGCGACCTGATTTGCGAAGTACTGGAAGACATAGGCCTTGAAGTCAAGCCCCCGGCAGCCGGTCTTTACATATGGGCGAAAGTGCCGCAGGGCTACTGTTCAGCCGAATTTGCCACCAGCCTGCTTGATCAGTGTGGAGTGGTGGTTACTCCAGGCACCGGTTACGGGCAATCCGGAGAAGGGTTCGTGCGTTTTTCGCTGACAGTTCATGATGCTATTCTTATCAAGGGATTATCCAGGCTGGGAAACTGGAAGGACAACAAGAACCCGTTTAAAGCCAAATCGAAATAGATTTTAGGACAAGCCAATTACCCGAGAAACTATATCAACAGCACCGATTGAAGAAAAAGCTTTCCTGGTAGCCGTAGATACCGGCCCCAGGCGCAGCAACTGGCCGGTAAACGAATCATTGAATGAACTGGAACAGCTGGCCGCTACGGCCGGAGCTATGGTGGTAGGCCGCATGAGCCAGCAGATACCCAGCCCCAGCCGCAATTTTTACCTGGGCAGGGGCAAGCTGGAAGAGCTGAAGGAATTGAAAGAAGCCACCGGTTATACGGTATTGATTTTCGATGATGAACTCTCCGCTCTGCAGCAGCGCAACCTGGAAGATGCCCTGGGGGTTAAAATCATCGACCGGGCGGCGCTTATCATCGATATTTTTGCCCGCCACGCCCGGACCCGGGAGGGAATCCTTCAGGTCGAGCTGGCACAAAGCGAATACCTGCTGCCGCGCCTGGCAGGCCAGTGGAGCCACCTTGAAAGGCTTGGAGGCGGCATCGGAACCCGGGGCCCCGGCGAATCGCAGATAGAAACCGACCGCCGGCTGGCACAGAAAAAAATCAGCCGCCTCAAGCGCCAGATCGAAGATATCCGAAAACAGCGCAAGCTGCACCGCAAAACCCGTAAACAAAGCGAGCTTCCCTTGCTGGCCCTGGTCGGTTATACCAATACCGGTAAAAGTACTTTATTGAATGCCCTCAGTCATGCCGACATCCTGACAGAAAACAAGCTTTTTGCCACCCTGGACCCGACTACCCGCCGGGTAAACCTGCCGTCTGGTAAAACTGCTCTCGTAAGCGATACGGTAGGCTTTATCCGCAAACTGCCGCCCGGCCTTGTTTCCGCTTTCAGAGCCACGCTTGAAGAACTCAGGGAAGCCGATGTGCTGCTGCATGTCGTAGACATCGCCAACCCCCGGGCAGGGGACCAGTGTGATACGGTTGAAGAAATCCTGAGAGATCTTGAAATTGACGACAAGCCGCGAATAACCTTACTTAACAAGGTTGACCGGCTGCTGGACCCGTCTAAATCATGGAATGAGAAAAGCGCCATTGGTTTTATAACCTCCACCATGGGTGACAGAGGACCGGATACGGTGATTATTTCTGCTGAAAATAAATGGGGCATAGACAAACTGAGGCAAAAGATATCCCACATCACCAGTCCTGCTGGTGAAACTGTGCCAGAAATGCCGCCGAATGAGTCAGACCTTACAAGCCCTGATGAGCCCTGTTATTAGGCTTGGGGACCGGGTATTCTCTTAATAAGTTCGTCGAAAGCCGAAAACCATTTAAGCTTGATTTCATCCGGCCAGGACGGATCGAACTCCGGAAATTTATGAATTAATAATTTGTCCACAGCAGTGCCATCCATAACAATTTTGGCACTATGGACTAAACCGTTTTCCGGCTTCTTTTCAATCCGGTTTTTTGTCCGCCTGCCAGCCGAACCAGCGCGGCTTTTTCGGTTCTTTTTAATCACAAAAGGCGATAAGGGGATGCGGGCGTCCGTTGCCAGATCGATAAAAAACTTTATGCATTTCCGGGCCACGTCCGAATTAACCTGGAAGGTGGAATGCAATATGTCTTCAAACTGGGCATAGGTAGCCGTCCTGTAATCTACCGGGCCTGATAAAAAGAAGCTGTAACCGTTGCGGGCAATCTGGGCCATAAGCTCGTCCCGCTGGAATTCTCTTGAGGCTACCAGGTTCCTTAGTAATTCGGTGGGAATGCCTTCGTCATCAATAAGATTTAAATACCTGAGAGCCGACATAAGCTGCGTACCGGTACTGCCCGAAAACTTATCCCCCCAGTAGCTGCGGTCGATGCGCGCCGGAATAGCGTCATGCAGCCGTTCCAGAAAGTTCCAGAAGGAACGGTAGGAAACATAGGGAGGCAACTGCCGGCGATTCTTTTCTGCCATTATTTCTCCAGGATCACAGTAATTTTATCCCTTAGGACAAATTAATTCAAGTACATAAAAGTTGCGGCATTATTTTGGACAAAACAGGACATTATTTGACGGATACTTTTCAACGTGCCTAAAATTTCTTTCAAACTCTTTAAAACTAAGAAGGAGACAAAAAATGGGAACAGCAATCGAATACCAGAAACTCATGACCGAAATCGTCCATATCAATTTACCCGGCCCGGAGGAGCCAACTGCTGGAATGAGCGGTGGGGAGCTATTGCACGGCTTCCTGGCAGAACTGTACCGAGCACCCAGCCCCGAGGTTAAGAACTATATAAGCTCCCTGTCAAATAAGTGGAACGTGCATTTCCGTAACGGAAACCACAAATAAGACAGGAGGCTTACTTGAAAACCCAACTTATTGGTGCCATTGACATTGGTACGACCAAGATATGCTCGCTGATTGCAGAAACCGATGGCACCGGCCTGCGTATCCTTGGTATTGGAACCGCCCCTTCCAACGGAGTGCAAAAAGGGCAGGTTGTAAATATCGGAGAAGCCGCCCAGGCAGTACTGAACAGCGTCGCTGCAGCTGAAAAAACCGCTGGGTGCCGCATGCCGACGGTGGTAATCTCTGTTACCGGCAAGCATGTTACGTCTGATAATAAAAGGGGCGTAATAAGCATCACTTCCAACCGCAAACAAACCGTGCTGCCGGGGGATGTGCGGCGACTGCTGCAAATATCGCGCAGTGAAAACATACCTTCCGACCAGGCAGTGCTCCACCAGATACCGCGCTATTACCGTGTCGACGGGCAGGATGGCGTAAAAGACCCCGTCGGCATGCACGGTTACCGGCTGGATGTCGAAACCCACACGGTTTGGGCTTCCATAAATGCCATAGAAAATCTGGCCAAGTGCGTTTCCGCCGCCGGGGTAAAAATCGAATGTCTCGTATTCGAACCGCTGGCCAGCGGGGAAGCCGTTCTGAGCGAGGACGAGAAGCGCGACGGGGTGCTCCTGGTCGATATAGGTGGCGGCACTTCCAATATCGCCGTCTATAAGGACGACTCCATATTCTATTCCGCCGTAGTGCCGGCAGCCGGCAACCAGATAACCAAGGATATTGCCATGGGGTTGGGCTACTCCCCGGAATTTGCCGAGGAATTAAAGTTGAGGCACGGTTCCCTGATCCCCCCTGCCAGCCTTCCCAATAAACCCGTGAAGAAAACCGGGGAACAGGAGATGCCCCCCGGGGAATTATTTGACATAATAAATATCAGGGCCGAAGAGTTGATACGTCTTATTATTCTTCAGATCAAGAACGACTTTAAAGACCTGCTAGACCCGGTGACGTTTCTGCCGTCTGGAATGGTCATAACCGGCGGAACCGCCAACCTTCCCGGCCTGGTGGAGATGGCTCAGCAAATAACCTGTATGCCTTGCCGGGTCGGCTATCCTGCCCGTGTGGCTGGAATTGCCGATGATTTATGCGATCCGGCGTATGCTGCCAGCCTGGGCCTGCTCATCTGGAAACTACAGAACCCTGATGTCCGCTACCACCAGCAGGTGTCGGCAGGAAAAACCGGGAAGGGATTCTTTTCCCGCCTCATGAGGGCAATTACCGGAAAGTAAATCATTAAAAATATTCAAAATAAGAGAAGGAGAGCATTATTCAGTGGGTAAGATAAGCTATGTTCCAAATGGAGCAAGAATAAAAGTGATCGGCCTTGGCGGGGCTGGCTGCAACGCAATCACACGGATGGTCAGGGAACAAATACGCGGTGTTGAATTTATTGCCATGAATACCGATGCCCAGCACCTGGCTATCACCGAAGCACCGACCCGCATTCAGCTGGGTGAACGCTGTACACGCGGCCTTGGAGCCGGTGGCAACAACAAGAAAGGCGCAGAAGCCGCCGAAGAAAGCATCAGTGAAATCAAGCAGCTGGTCGAAGGTGCTGACATGGTTTTCATCACCGCCGGAATGGGCGGCGGTACCGGTACCGGCTCAGCCCCGGTTGTAGCCCGTGCTGCCAAGGAAAGCGGGGCTCTTACTATTGGCGTGGTCACCAAGCCGTTCGCTTTCGAGGGAGCCCGCCGGGCCCAGGTGGCTGAAGAAGGTATCGACGGCCTGATAGACAGCGTAGATACTATGATAATCGTGCCCAACGAAAGATTGTTTGCTATTTGTGACGCCAAGATGGGAATGGACGGAGCTTTTAAGCTGGTCGACGAAACTCTTTGCCACGGTGTACAGGCGATTGCCGAAGTTATTACCGTCCCTGGAATCATAAATCTTGACTTTGCCGATGTTAAAGCTGTAATGAAAGGTGCCGGACCTGCCTGGATGAGTATCGGCAAAGGTTCGGGCAAGAACCGGGCGGTGGTCGCTGCACAGGACGCTCTCAGCAGCCCCTTGCTCGACGTATCGGTAAATGGCGCCAAGGGTGTGATATTCAACATATCCGGCAGCGAAAACATGACTCTTTTCGAGGTCAACGAAGCCGCTGAGATAATTCGTCAGGAGGTAGATCCCGAAGCCAACGTAATTTTCGGGGTTACCAACGACCCGAGGCAAGATGCCGAGGTGCGCCTGACGCTTATAGCCACCGGTTTTGCCTCAGGAAGGAACAGCAACGCCAATACCCGGAATGATGATATCAACCGGGTACTCAGAAAGATAAAAACCGAGGCAGAACTGGAAGTACCCAGTTTCCAGCGCCTGGGAGCTTTTATGCAAAACCGGCGTACCCCTCAATATTCCTCCGGTGCAGGTGTTAGCGCCAGAAGATAGCGTTTATCACCGTACCCCTTTTTATAAAAGCGGAGAGGTTCCCCATTACCCTCTCCGCTTTTATTTTTCTTCAGCTTTCATTTCTAACTCAATAAACTACTATTTTGTCGATATATTATGTCAATTGGTTTAGTCAAATTTATGTTCGCACTATATATATTATGTCATATGTTTAATCGTGAAGCAGTAACCACTTTACATAATAATCATATGTTATTTAAATTTTTGTTGACTTTAATTTTACTTAAAAGCTATAGTGAAAGCAGGTTGTTATGTGGCAATTTGAAACCGAAATATCTGAAGTCGTAAACCGCACACCCGGGGTTAAGTCTTTCCGCTTTGCCAAAAAAGAGCGGAAATTGCCCTACAGAGCAGGCCAGTTTTTCTATGTTACATTAAAGATTAATGGCCGTAACAATGTTCACCATTTCTCCTTTTCCAGCTCCCCGACCCAGACGGACTATATAGAGTTTACCAAGCGTATTACCGACAGTGAATACTCCGGGGCTTTGTCCAGGGCTCGTGCCGGCACCTGGGCTGAAATCGAAGGCCCTGAAGGTGCCTTCGCCCTGCCTGCAAAACCCGCCAAGCTGGCTTTTCTGTGCGGCGGCATCGGTATAACTCCCGTTCGAAGTATGTTATGTTATGTAAAGGACAGGAAACTGGCGCACGACTGCACTCTGCTCTTCGGCAACCGCGACCGGGATAATATCATCTTCAAGGCGGAACTGGAAACGCTTGAACTAAATAGCAACATACGCATTCATCACTTCCTTGCCGAGGCAAAAGCAGTCGATTCCGTCAATGTGCATCCGGGGTTGATAGACCAGGACGCAATTGTAAATTTAATACCCGATTATGCCCAGCGGTTGTTTTATCTTTCCGGCCCTCCGTCCATGGTTCAAGCCTTGTACTCACAGATTCAATCTTTAGGCCTGCCCGCCAGGCAAATAAAGTACGATATTTTTACCGGTTACCGGTAACTGGAGGAAATATGACTGAGGATATTATGGTAACTACTACTGACCAGCTCCAAGATGGTGAAATGAAAAGTTTCAAGGTTGAAGGCAAAGACATACTGATTGCCCGCGAAGGTGATACCTACTATGCTGCTGACAATCGCTGCCCTCATATGGGAGGCAACCTGTCAAAAGGCAATCTGGACGGGCACATAATAACCTGCCCACTGCACCACTCACAATTTAATCTTGCCACCGGCGAAGTAATCCGCTGGACCGATTTCACCGGCATAGCCCTGGCCATCGGCAAGGCTGTTAAAAAACCCCGGCCTTTGAAAACTTATGCGGCCAGCGTAAAAGAAAAAGGTGTTATGGTCAGCTTGATACCATAACACCTTTCGGTTGGTTTTTTTGCCTGATTTTCGATCCTACAAGGCCGGTTCCAGGGTGACTTCTATCTCAAGGTAGTACATTCCGGTAAGGCCCTCAAAACCGGAATCGGTTCCGATTAAAAGCCAGAGGTTACCGTCCTCGCCAGCGGTAACGGTGGATTCATGCTCGTGTTCCTTTTCGATGGAAACATAGGTCGGGTTGGCAAAATCAAACTCTTCTGCGGGAATGCCGTTGGCGATGTCGCCGACAATGGATGCCGCTTCGCCGCTGCCGCTGTTGCCCAGATCCTTGTCGACACTCAGCACGTAATAATTGCTGGCAGAGTCAAGAACTACTTCGGGCTCCTGTCCGGCGGCTCCAGCTTTAAGATAGACCGCTTCACCTGGTGCGCCTCCGATACCGACGGCACCGGTTGGCGCATTCGATGCAAACACTATCCGGTAATAGACACGATACTCAATCCCGGGTACAATTCCATCTCCGGCAGCCAGTTTCTTCTTTAAAAACATGAACAGGTCATCGGAAGCATTCATGCCTTCCAGGTAATACCCTTGTCCGGTTTTATCCAGCTCATCCGGCAGCGGTCTCAAACCGGCCTCGAATCCAATATCCATTCCGGGCGTATAATCGGCAACACCGTGTTGCCAGCCATTTTCACCCTGACTGAAGTCGTATTTGAAGTTAAGCGTTTCAGCCTGCTGTGCGCTGTTGCACCCCGCCAGCCCGCCGATCAATATTCCCAGCGCTGCCAGCAATGAAAGATACCTTACCATTCCTCGAACCTCCGTATTTAAATAATAATGCGACGCGTCACTAAATTATAACGTCCGGGAATGGCTTTGGTTAGGCATGAGATTAACAACAGTGCCGGGCGAGAAAAAATTAACAGGGGGAGGTGCCAAGTCTCCCCCTGTTAATAAACCGATTGAATTAGTTATGTAAACTTATTATACCCAGCCGCGTATCCTCATGGTTTCCATCACCCGCTTGAGTGCAACCACGTAGGCCGCCTGGCGCATGTTGATGTTATGTTCCCGGCTGGCATTATAAACCGAATGATAGGCTTCGGTAATTCTTTTGTCCAGTTTCTGGTGAACTTCTGCCTCTTCCCAGCGGTACATGTAAAAATTCTGCACCATTTCAAAATAAGAAACGGTTACGCCGCCGGCATTGCATAAGAAATCCGGAATGACATGCACACCGTTGGCAAAGAGTATGTCATCTGCCTCGGGGGTGGTGGGTCCGTTAGCCAGCTCAGCCACTATCTTGGCTTTAACCTTATCGGCGTTTTTAGCGGTGATAACATTTTCCATGGCAGCCGGTATCAGGATATCGACATCCAGTTCAAGGAGGTCGTCGCCGCAAATCTTCTCCACGCCGGGCAGGTTGCATACCGAATTGGTGGAACACTTGCAGTCGAAAGCGGCGTCCGGGTCTATCCCCTCGTCGCAATAGATACTGCCCATACTGTCGCAGGCAGCCACTATTTTAGCGCCGAACAAGTCGCGGCATAAGGTAGCTGCATAATAACCGGCGTTGCCATAGCCCTGGATGGCCACCCTGGCTTTGCTCAAATCTATACCCAGTACTTTGGCGGCTTCCCGGATGGTGTACATGCCGCCGCGTGCGGTTGCATCCCCCCTTCCGGGAGAACCTCCCATGCTGAGCGGTTTGCCGGTGATAACGCCGAACTGGGGCTTGCCACATATTACGGAATATTCATCAGCCATCCAGGCCATTATTTGCGGCGTTGTATACACATCCGGTGCGGGTACATCTTTTTCCGGGCCGATGAAAGGAAATATCGCTCTCATATAAGCCCGGCTCAACCTTTCCAGTTCACTCTGGCTCATCTCTTTGGGATTACAGATAATACCGCCTTTGGCTCCGCCGAGAGGCAGGTCCAGCAAGGCTGTTTTCCAGGTCATCCAGGCTGCCAGTGCCCTTACGGTATCAACGGTCTCCTGCGGATGGAATCTTATGCCACCTTTTCCGGGCCCCCGGGCATCGTTGTATTGAACCCTGAATCCCTGAAATACCTTTACGCGGCCGTCATCCATGCGCACCGGCAGTGAAACATGAAGTTCGCGCATCGGGTTTTTGAGAACTTCGATTTCATCACGTGTCAGCTTCAGATACTTCGCCGAGGCTTCGATCTGCTGGCGTACGATCGCAAACGGGTTTTCATCGTACTCAATAACTTCGAGTTTGTCTGCCATGTCTGCTGATTACTCCTTTAAAAAATAATTATGTAAAATGATATATTCTCTTTCAGTTTCCATTATAAAACGGGCTCAATGCTTCACATTAAACCCGCCTGCTGACGACATACGGCAGCCGTTTGCCGTTGGTTCACTTTACAATATCCTGCCTTCAGGTGTCAAATGGCTTGAACGGGATTTGAATTTATAATTTGCCGGCGCAAGCCGGTTCAACTGATGAGGCTGACCAGGCCGATAAAGACGAACCCCGCCATAACTATAAGCACCATGATACCCAGTGAGCCCCGGTAGCGGTCAGGGTCGAATATCGCCGGCTCGGCGGCGGGCGGCGGCGTTTTGTGTATCCAGCTCTTTAGTTTGGAGGCGCGCCAGACCACAAAACCAACGGGGTTGGCGGCTATTGCCGATATCCAGCTTACCAACTGCACCATCAAGTCATTGACCCGGCTAAACACGCGCGCCGGTGTTTCCACGAACACCCGATAAGCCAGCCCGGCCGGCCGACGGTAGAACCAGTCGAAATCCAGGGTTACCAATGGCGCAGGCTTGATTTTATCCAGCATCAGCCAGAATGCCAGCCCGGTGAATATCAGAATGGAAGCTGTCTCCCACAGGTGGGCTGCGGTATAAGGCTGGTAGTCTGCCGGGTAAGGCAATATGCTGTAGAGCGCTTGCGGGAAGATGCCGATGAGGATACAGCTCAGGGCCGCCAGCCCCATTCCGGCATACATGCCCCGGGGTATGGGTTTTACCGGCAGCTTTTTATCCTCGCCGAAAAATATGAAATAGGGCAGCTTCAGCCCCGTATACAGAAATGTCCCCGCCGAAGCCAGCTGAAGTAGCAAAAAGACGGTTGTGTAATGGCCCGCCTCGGCTGCGTATATTTCCATGCTTTTGCTCACAAAACTGCTGAACAGCGGGAAACCTGAAATCGAGACAGCGCCGATCATGTATAACACGAAAACCACCGGCATCGAACGAGCAAGGCCACCGAGCTGGGTAAGCTTGCTTCTGCCGGTAGCAAACAGCACCGCACCAGCACACATAAACAGCAGGCCTTTGTATAAAATATGTGAAAACGCATGCGCCACCGCCCCGTTTATTGCCATGGACGTGCCGATTCCCACCGCAGCAACCATAAAACCCAGCTGGCTGATGATACCGTAGGCCAGAACGCGGCGAATGTCGTTCTGCATGAAAGCATATACGGCTCCGTATACTGCCATTCCGGCTCCGGCCCATATAAGAATATCCAGGCCCTCGAAACCGCGTATCAGAGTATAAATAGCCACCTTGGTGGTGAAAGCGCTCAAGAATACACTCCCGGTGACGGATGATTCAGGGTAAGCATCCGGCAGCCAGGCATGAAGAGGCACAATAGCCGCATTGACGGCAAAGCCGATAAGAATTAAATACGATGGCGCTCCTTCCAGGTGGGCAAATTCGATAGAGCCGGTCTGGGCAAACTGCCAGAGTATGCCCGCCAGCAGGAAGCTGCCGCCTGCCAGGTGCACGATGATATACCTCATGCCAGCCCCGGCCGAAAACCGTGTCCTGCCGGCCCAGACCAGATACGCCGAACCGACCAGCATCAGCTCCCAGAAAACAAACAGAGTAAACAAATCGCCGGCAAAAACGGCCCCCAGGGCACTGCCGGCGTATATCAAGGCAGCAATCTGCTGTCCCTTTTCCTTGAGATGCCAGGCGTACCAGCCGCCGAAGAAAGAAATCAGGCAGAAAACATAACCGAAGGCGAGGCTGAGCGAATCGACTCTCATCACCACCAGTTCCAGGTTCATGAAAGTGATGCCGGCAGCCGTTCCCGGCTCCAGGTTGGCAATCATTAGCAGGGTAAGAACCGGCAGGGCCACAAACACCAGCGGTCGCAGGCGCACGGAAAGTACCGGCAGCAGCGCCGCCCCGGCCAGAAACACCAGCGCCGGTGGAATAGTATTAATTATCTCTGTCAGAGTCATAGTAATCCTCATCGCGGGAAAGCCAGTAATGTCCCAGCATCCTTGCAACCAGTATGACAACCAGGCAGCCGAGCCCGCCGACCAGGGCAAAAAAGCCCGGAATATCAGCCCACCAGCCATCTCCATGGGTAAGGTGGAAAATCACGTCGGCAACCACAAAAACCGCCAGGAGGCCAAGGTTGATAAATAGCTGTTTTTTCTTCACCCTATCCCCCCTATCACCTGCTGGGCGGCACTTTCAGCCAGGTTATACAGGTGCACCAGGGCGTCCGGATATATGCCCAGCAGGAGCGACAGCCCGGCGGCAACAAGTATGGGTACCAGCATCAACCGGCTTGCCTCCCCTGAATGCAGGGACTCGGCGGGCGGTTTAAAAAAAGCCCGGTATACGATCGGGAAAAAGTAGCCGGCGTTGAACAGGCCGGAAAGCAGCAGGACTACCGCAAACACAAACTGCTGGTTTTGAAGCGTTCCGGCAACCAGGTGCCATTTGCTGATAAAACCGGCCACCGGCGGAATCCCTGCCAGCCCCACCGCAGCAACGGTAAAGGCACCCATCGTCCAGGGCATCCTGCGGCCTATGCCGTCAAGCTGGGAAATATTTTGCAAATGCGCTGTTACGTATATGGCGCCGGCACAGAAAAACAGGGTGATTTTCATTACGCCGTGATTGAAGATATGCATCAACCCGCCGGTCCAGCCGGCGGCTGAAAACAGCGAAAGCCCCAAAACTATATAGGAAAGATGGCCGATGGTGGAATATGCCAGCCTTGCCTTCAGGTTATCCTGGCGGAAAGCCAGCAGGGATGCCACCACTATAGTAAGCCCGGCTACAACCGACATTATTCCGGCAAGGCCGAATTGTGCCAGGGTTTCCGGGCCCAGTACAAACCCCACCGCCCTGACCAGGCCGAACACGCCGGCTTTGACCACAGCCACCGCGTGCAGTAGGGCGCTGACCGGAGTCGGCGCTACCATAGCCGAAGGCAGCCAGCTGTGCAGCGGCATGACAGCGGACTTGAATCCGAATCCTATAAGGAAAAGGCTGAAAAGAACGGCCAGCTGGGATACTCCGGCGGTATCCGGTATAACTCCACCGGGCTTGAAATCCAGAGTGCCGGCAACCTGGTAGGTGTAGGCAATCCCGGCCAGAAGAACTACGCCGCCGGTTATCAGGTAGGCCAGGTATTTGCGCCCGGCCTTCAGCGCTTCCGGCGTGCCTTTATGGGTAACCAGCGGGTAGGTGGCTACGGTAAGAATTTCATAAAACAGGTAGAAAGTCAGCAGGTTGGCCGAAAAGGCTATGCCGATGGTCGCGGATAAACAAAGGGCAAAACTGGCAAAGAACCTGGTCTGGTGCTTTTCCCCGGAGCCCCGCATGTAGCCTATCGAGTAAACAGAAGTAACCAGCCACAATACCGAGGCCAGCAGGGCAAATATCAAGCCCGCTTCATCGACTCGTAAAGCCAGCCCGATCCCGGGGGAAAGGCTGAAAAGGGTTATGGCTGGATATTTTCCATCCAGTACCTGGGGCAGCAGCGAAAACACGATGGCCAGCTTGCCCGCCGCTGCTGCCAGGGTAACCGCTTCCCTCAGGTTGGGCCTGTTTCTGAACAGCAGTATAAAAACTATGGCCACAGCCGAAATAAGCACAGCTGCCAGCGGCAGGTATGAAAAAAGGCTGTTTTCCACTACAGTCCCTGTACCGCCGGAGTCAGCAGATTATTTACAATCAGGACGCTTATGGCTCCGACCACCAGAATAAGCACAGCAAACACCAGTATCGGCACCAGCATTCGCGGGGATAGTTCCTTTGTATCCCGGGCGGAAGCATCATTTGGCTCGGCCGGGGCAAACACCTTTTCGATAAGACGGAAGAAGTAAACGGCGTTGAGCAGAGTGCTGGCGAGTATCACCACTACAAATACCCAGTTGCCGGCGTCAAGGCTGCCCAGCAGCAGATACCACTTGCTGAAAAAACCGGCGGTAGGTGGTATACCTATCATTGCCAGGGCTGAAACGGTAAAAGCCGCCATGGTCCACGGCATGCGCCGGCCCAGGCCCCTGTAACCGTCGATACCGGTTATCCCCGTCTGGTGAGCGACCCCGCCTGCGATAAGAAACAGGCAGCTTTTCATCAGGGCGTGTGCCATTATGTGAAGCAAAGCTCCGGTGATACCCAACGGGTTGGCAAGGCCGATTCCCAGCCCTACATAGGCAATCTGGCCCACCGTAGAGTAGGCCAGCATGCGCTTGAAGTCTTTCTGGGCAATTGCCATTACCGAACCGATGATAATTCCGGCGGCGGCTGCCCATCCTATAATATCGGTCAGAGGCAACTGACCGACCATGAATTCGGGGGTAAACACATTTAAAAGCATCCGGATAACGATATAGGCCGAAACCTCGATTTGAACTGCCGCCAGAAAAGCCGCCACCACCGGCGGAGCGTAGCTGTGGGCATCCGGCAGCCAGGTATGGAGCGGAAACAGCGCCATTTTCAGGCATATCCCGGTTACAATAAATATCGCACCGCCGATAACCGCCGGGGAAGAATATACCGCCGGCAGCAGGCTCATGACATCGGCCATATTCAAAGTTCCGGTAGCAAAATATATAAAGCCGACTCCCAGTAGGTAAAAGCTGCCGCCGATGGAAGCCATGACAAGATACCGGAAACTGGACATGCCGGCTTTGCCACTGCCGATCGACACCAGGGCATAGGTGGAAAGGGAGGTAATTTCCAAAAACACATACAGGTTGAAAAGGTCACCGGCCAGCGCGATGCCGCACAATCCCCCCATAAGCAGCAGCACAATGGCATACAGCGGCACTCCCCGTTTTTCTTCTATCTTAAAGCCGGGTTTGGTGGGAAAAAGCAACAGTATCAGGCCCGTTCCGGTTATTACCAGCAGCATGAAAGCTGAAAGACGGTCCAGGATAAACTCAATGCCAATCGGCGGAGGCCAGCCACCGAAACTGTAGCTTAAAGTACCGCTGTTCAACACATAAACCATGCCCCATACAGCCAGCGAAAAGGCCAGAGCGCTGGCAAACACAGCCACCAGCTGGGAGTACCTGAGGCGCATCACTCCCAGGATGCCGGTGAAGAAGGCAAAGAATATCAGGCTTATGGGAATCAGAACCGGAACGTTGTGTATCACTTCCCCATCCTCTGCATGATAATGTCTTCCTCCAGGGAGTCGTAGCTGCGATAAATGTTTAAAAGCAGTGCCATGGCAACCCCGGTAATGGCCACCGATACCACTATGGCGGTAAGTATCATAACGTGGGGCAGCGGGTTGAAATAAGCCGCCGCTTCGAAGCCCGTTTCCGGGTCAATGACGGGTACGGTAGCCCCGTCTTTCAAGGCACCCTTGATAAAAAACAGAAAAATTGCCGTCTGGAATATATTGAGCCCGATTACCTTCTTTACCAGGTTGCGCTTGCCCAGCATCCCGTAAAGGCCGATAACCAGCAGGATTACTATCATAATGTAGCTGTAATGAATGCTCAGTTCTGCCACGCTAATCACCATTTTCTCTCAGTCAGCCTGTCGAATATCACTACCAGGCAGCCGAAAACGGCCAGGCCTATCCAGATTTCAACAATCAGTATCCCGTAGTGGCGCAGATCCACCGGGCTTAAACCCGGTATCGGCAAAAAGCTGTAGTCCAGAAACAGCCCGCCGAAAACCAGCGGGATAAGGGCGGTCAGTATGAATAAAAACATGCCGCTGGTGCCGAACAGAGCGGCCCGCCGCGGCGGCAGTTTTTCATAGGAAGCAACGTGCCCCAGGCTCAAACGGTGCAGTATCATACTCGAAGCCAGCAGAACTCCGCCCTGGAAGCCGCCTCCCGGGCTGTAATGGCCGTGAAATATGACATACAGCGCAAACACCTGGATAAACGGCACCATGATGCGGCAGGTGATATCGACAATTATACTGTCATAACGCTCAATCATGCCGTTTGCTCCGTGCCAGTATAAGCACGCATGCCAGAGTAGCGGTGAATATAACCAGCGTCTCCCCCAGGGTATCGAAACTTCTGAAGTCTGCCAGCACTGCGGTAACGATATTGGGGGTATCGGCATCTTCGACGGCGTGCTCTATGTAGTACTCGGAAACATGCCCGGAAGCCGGGGAGGCGGGATCGCCGGGAATGGAAAGACCGCCCGTTGCATATATCATGACCGCGGCGAACATTATCAGTATCAGGTATTTGAAATACTTCAATCCTTTGACCTCCGCCGCATCATAAGAATGGCCGCAATCAGGATTACGCTGGTAACCCCGCCGCCAAGAGTGGCTTCGACCAGGGCGACATCCACCGCCCCCAGCGAGGAGAAAAGCAAAGCCATAAACAGGCTGTAGGCGGAAAGAACCAGCACCGCCGCAATAAGGTCCTTAAGGTTCAGGGCTACCAGAGCCAGTATTATCAAAAACAAAAGCAGCCAGAAATCAAAACTGGTAAACACTACCTGCCGCCTCCCTTGGTTTCGTCTGCATCCACCCCTTCGCCGGCACTCTCATCCGGGTCATAAGGCTGGCGATTTTTGAGGGTCCAGGGCTCCAGCCCATAGCGTGAAGCCGCTCTCGCAACCGCATGAGTGGCGGTCGGCCCGCCGATGAAGAAAAACACCAGGATTATAAGCAGTTTCAGGCTGACAATGTCCCACCCGTTATAAATTGCCAGGCCTCCCAAAATGAGGATTGCCCCCAGGGTACCGGATTTGCCGGCGGCGTGGTTGCGCGTGTAGAAATCCGGCAGCCGCACTATACCCAGACTGCTTACGAATAAAAAGAACAGACCGGCGGCGATCATGACGCCGGAAATAACGTTTATCACGATTGTTTGCCCCGCCGTTCGAAATACTTGCCCAGTGTAATAGCCAGGATGAAGTTCAGCAGTGCGTAAGCCAGGGCTATGTCGAAAAACATGTCCACCCGGTCGAATATGAAGCCGATTATTACAATCATTATGACTGCGTTGTTGCTGATAAGGCTCACGCCGATAGCCCTGTCAAAAACCGTCGGCCCCTTTACCAGGCGGTAAACGCAAATGGCATTCAAAAGCAGTATGAAAAAGGCTGAAAAGGTTATCAGGCCGTCCATTTTTCCAGGTCCTTGAAAGACTCCCCCCACCGGACTTCAGGCGCCGGCTCGGGCTCTTCATCGAATATCCGGCTGACCCTTTTTTGAGTTTCTCCGCTGACCAGGTTGGCGCAGGATGATGGAATCAGGTTATGCACCAGGTACTTATTATTTTCCAGCAGGATGGTCATGGTTCCGGGAGACAGGGTAATGGAATTGGCCAGTATCACCTGGCTCACCGGCTTTTTATAGCCGGTCTTGAACCGTATCAGCCCCGGGTTGATCGGCATGCGGGGATGCAGTACCAGATAGGCCACCAGCAGATTATCCCGGGCGATCTGGGCCACCAGCCACGGTACGTACACCACCAGGTGACAGGCAGTCTTCAAGGCCGAAACCAAGCTGAGACTGCCTGACCTGCCGGCGGGAGCCAGCGCAACAAACATTTCCCGGTTGAACCAGGTAATCCCCCCGCATACTACGGCGCCGGCAATCAGGTAGAAAGGCTGATAATGCTGGCTCAGCACCAGCCAGAAGGTATATAAAGGTATGAACTGGAGCGCCAGAGACAGCAGGAATGATTTACGCAGTGTGTGCGTATCAAGCTTTACCTGCCTTGCTTTCTGGGGTTTTTTCATGTATATCGCTTCCACACCTGAGGCGTAATTTTAGCCGAAAGACCCGGGCGGCTCCCGGAAAATGAACACGGGATCTATGCTTGAAATACCCTTGAGCCCCGGCTGGCGGCCGGCATATCGCATTGCGAAATTGGGGTTAATATTACCGCTCAACACGCCTGAGTGTCAAGAAATCCACTCCATCCGCGGCGTCAGGTCACTACCTCTACCTTCAATTCGAGCTCGTCCACGCTTTCCACCGATTTGAGCCTCAGAACCATGCCGGTTATGGTGTTTCTGACCAGGTTCTCGACGAAAGCGTTGACTGTAAGCTGAGCACCGTCAACAGTAATATCCAGTCTGCGGTCAGTCATATGAACGGTATAACTGGAATATATTTCGATACCCTTGAGGGATGTTATCAACCCGCCGGCGGCTCCGTCGATAAACGATGCCACAAATTCGGTTAGCTCGACGCTGTTTCTGTTGACCTTGAGTTCGATATGGACAGGCCGGATACCCTTCTCCAACGCGGTTAGCCCCCTTTCTTTTTAAGCATCAGCCAGTTGTTTTCACCGGTGTGAACCAGCACGTAACTGCCGGTCAGTTTGCCGCCTTTAAGTTGGAACTCGATTTTTTTAGAATCTATACCGGTAAGATTGAAGGTGCCGCTGTCCCATATCTCTACCCTGCCCGCCCCGTACTCCCCATCAGGAATCACGCCTTCAAACATTATGTAATCTAAAGGATGGTCCTCGGTCTGCACTGCCAGGCGCCGGATGCCGGGTTGTTCCGGCACGCCCTTGGGCACTGCCCAGCTCTTGAGGACGCCGTCCATTTCCAGCCTGAAATCATAATGCAGGTGGGAAGCGGCGTGTTTCTGCACTACGAAACGGGGGTTTGAAGCACCGGCAAATTCTTGTGAACCTGAAGGTTCGGTTGTTTTGGAAAAATCCCTCTTAGAATTGTACGCTTCAAGCCCCATTTAACAGCCTCGCCGGTAATAAAATCGGGGTGAGAGGACTCGAACCTCCGACCTCAGCGTCCCAAACGCTGCGCGCTAGCCAACTGCGCTACACCCCGTAAAGAACGAGTATAACAGAGCTAATTTTGCAATTCAATCGGCCTGTCTAAGGGCGGCAGTCCATGCACAGTTCGAACTTTTCCATCTCCAGCCCTGACTTCTCTGCCATAAATTCGATCTGCCTTTCGGGCGCATATAAGGCGCCGCAGGCACTGCAGCACTTCATCTTGAATTCATGGCGGCAGCCCGTGATGCTGATTACGCGCATGTCGCCTGTATCCTCGGCGGTGATAGCCTCCGTCGGGCATATATATGCGCACGATGCGCAGGCGATGCACTTATCCCAGTCCACTTCCACGTGAGCTGGCTCGTTTCTTCCCGGTCCCCGGGTAACCAGGGTAATGACCTCGACTCCGGTGGCCTCCCGGCAGGTTCTGACGCAAAGCTGGCAGAGGATGCATTCCTTTGCGTCCAGCTCGAAATCCGGTTTTTCGGCTCCGTACCTGGCTGCCAGCGAATCGATTTGACTGGAATGCGGTCTCTGGGCAAGCAGCATTTCGATAGAAGTGCGGCGAAGCCGTTCGGCTGCCGGGCCGGCGGTAACTATTACCATGCCCTCGCGCACCGGCGTATCGCAGGCGGTTACCAGTTCCGGCTCATCACCGGCTAAAACCTCGACCACGCAAACCCGGCAGGCGCCTGCAGGAGTCAGTTCTTCGTTGAAACACAGAGTGGGTATGGTTATACCGGCATCCCTGGCAGCCTTCAGAATGGTCGCGCCCTCGGGAACCTCTAAATTTTTACCATTAATATTTATCTTTACCATTGCCTCACCTTTCTAAAATGCTGTCAATACGACCCGGTAACAACGCAGGCATCTTTCCGCTTCGAAATCAGCCTGGGCAGGGGTATAAACCTTTTCAACTTCATCCAGGCCGTTTAACCTTTCGGCTGCAGGTGTTTCGTCAGGTTGAACCCGCCGGCTACGGAGGGATGTTGTCACGTACCGGTCTTTTTCCATAATGAGTTCCCGGTATATTTCAGCACCTGCCCCGTCACCAGCCGGTTGATCCTTTAGAAACCGGTCGATGCTGCCGGCCGCCCGGTTGCCGGCTGCAATAGCCTCGACAATTGAAGCCGGCCCGCTGACACAGTCGCCGCCGGCAAACACGCCCTTGCGGTTCGTGGCCATGGAAGCGTCAGCCTTGATGCTGCCCCAGCTGGTTAGTTCCAGCCCGTCAGCCTGGCTGATAAAACTTACATCCGGCACTTCGCCTATGGCCGGCAGAACCATATCTGCAGAAATTGTAAACTCACTGCCTTTTACCGGCACCGGCCGCCTCCGGCCGCTTTCATCCGGCTCGCCGAGTTCCATGCGGATGCACTCGGTCCCGGTTACCCTGTTGCCTTCACTGACAATACGGGCCGGCAGCGCCAAAAAGACTATTTTAACCCCTTCGGCTTCGGCGGCGGCCACCTCGTCAGACCTGGCAGGCATTTCCGAACGTGACCGGCGATAGACTATTGTCGCCTCGTCTGCTCCCAGCCGGATGGCGGTGCGGGCACAGTCTATGGCGGTATTGCCGCCGCCGACCACAATAACCTTTTTGCCGACTTTGGGCTGCTCGCCCCGGTTTACGGAAGCTAAATATTTCACACCCTGCATCAAGCCTGCATAAGCCTCGTTCCAGTTGTCAATTCCCGGCGGGCGGCTCTGGTGGGCGCCGGTAGCGATGAAAACAGCATCGAAACCCGCCTTTTCCACCTCTGCCAGGTTGACCCGTTTTCCAAATTTGAAGTCTACACCCGCCTTTATGCCGGCCACGTCCGCTTCGATAACATCTCTGGGCAGGCGGTAAGGCGGGATGCCGGCAAAGGTCATGCCGCCGGCCGAGGGCTGCTCGTCATATACGGTTACATTGTAACCCTTGTCTGAAAGGCTCGAAGCGCAGGCAAGCCCGGCGGGCCCGGCGCCGATCACGGCCACTTTCCTGCCTCCGGGCGCCTCAATTTCTGCCGGTGCCTTTCTGGTATAATCGGCCGGTACGCGCTTGAGGGCCCGGATGGAAACCGGCTCATCCACTTCGCCGCGTACGCAGCTCTGTTCGCAAAAGGCCACACACGTCCGGCCGGTAATACCCGGCAGGCAGTTAGTCTTCCTTATTATGTCAAGAGCTTGCTCATAACGGTGGTTGCGTATGAGTTCTATATACCCCGGCACATCCTGGCGGGCCGGGCAGGCCATGGTGCAGGGTGCACCCATCTGTATATCGTAATTGCCGGGCTTTACCGGTTTTTGTCCGGCGGCCACTTCGGTAAACTCGGTCTCCAGGTTTTCAAGGGCATCCAAAACCGGCTGGATTGAAAGGGCACAGAAATCGCATTTGGAATTGTGCATCACGGTGGCGGCCAGTGCTTTCATGTATATAAATTCCAGGGCGTTGCCCTGCCCCCGGCACAGCTTTTCCAGCAGGCCGGCTACCAGCCGCGTTCCGTTGTAGCCTACGGAGCATTCGCCGCAGGCAAGAGAGGCAACTTCCTGCATGTATGCCCGGCAGATGTCGACTGCGCTGACTTCCCCGGAACATATGTCGATGCCTTTCCAGCCGATGACGGCCTTGACGGGCTTGCCCCCCAGTTCAGACGGAATGTCCGCCTTGCCGCGCCAGCTGGTATACATTTTACTTTTCATCACAAACCTCTGCGCTCATTCTTTCCTTCAGTTCAAGCTGTCGGTATTTCTGGACAACCGTTTCCTGAATCTTTGCCACCGCTTCCGGCGGCAGATGGCGGAAACGGCCCTGCAGTTTCATGTAATCGGCAACCGGCCGGAATTTGGGGAATTTCTTGTTAATGGTATATTTGCCGTCTTCGATTTCATAAAGCGGGAATACACCCGTCTCCACCGCCAGCCGGCCGATGCGTATGCCGAGTTCGGCGGCACTGCGCCAACCGGTGGGGCATACCGAAAAAACGTGCAGGTAAGCCGGCCCGTCCACCGCCAAACCTTTTTTAACCTTTTCCATGAGATCGAACGGGTAGCTGGGGCAGGCGGTGGCCACGTAAGGTATATTGTGGGCGGCCGCGATGCCGGGCACGTCCTTTTTCCAGCTGAACTGGCCCAGGCTCACCTTGCCGGCGGGCGAAGTGGTGGTGGAAGCCCCGAACGGCGTGGCGGAACTGCGCTGGATGCCGGTGTTCATGTATGCTTCGTTGTCAAAGCAGATAAAAAGCATGTCGTGGCCGCGTTCCAGCGCGCCGGAAAGGGCCTGCAGGCCAATATCCGCAGTCGCCCCGTCGCCGGCAACAGCCACCACCTTGGTGCCACTGGGCTTTCTGAGCCCCTTGCGTTCCATGGCCTTGATGCCGGCTTCGATCCCGGATGCCACCGCGGCGGTATTTTCGAAAAGAGTGTGGATCCAGGGCACTTCCCAGGAGGTATACGGCAGCTGGGAGGCAATAATTTCCATGCATCCGGTAGCGTTGGATACCACCACGTTTCTGCCCATGGCCTTGAATGCCTGGCGCATGGCCAGAGCTTCGCAGCACCCGATACAGGCGCGGTGGCCGGAGGCAAACTTCTCTTCCTTGTTTACCAGTTTGGGTGCGTATACACTGTAGTTAAGCATCTATTCCCTCACCCCGTATATTTCATACTCGTTAGCGCTGCCTCCCGCGGCAATTTCGAGGCCGCGCGCGATAATTTCTTCAAAGCCCTGCTGAGTTATGTCCCGTCCGCCCAAACCGGCCACGAAGCTGACCACCTTGGGTTTGACCGCTTCGTTATAAAGGGCGGCCTTCACCTCGCTGGCTACCGGCCCGCCGGGCCCGCCCAGCGATATCGCCCTGTCTACCACGATAAGGGTTTGGGCGCCTTTTACCGCTTCCCTCAGCTCCATGAACGGGAAGGGGCGCCATAGCCGCAATCTGACCAGACCGACGTTCTGGCCTTGTTCCCGCAGAGCATCCACCGCCGTCATGGCGGTTTCGCTGAAAGAGCCCATGGTCAGCAGCAGGGTTTCGGCGCCTTCGGTACGGTAGCTTTCCACCGGGTTGTAGTAGCGGCCGAACTCGCGTCCGAATTCCTTCCAGACTCGCAGGATGGCTTGGTAGGAATTTCTCAGGTTGACTTCCTGTGCCCACTTGGCCTCGGTAAATATGAAGGGAGGGGCAAAATCACCCATAGCTACCGGTTTTTCCGGGTCCAGCGGCAAAGGGTAGTTGTTGGGTGGCAGAAAGCGCCTGACCTCTTCGCGCTCAAACATAATTATCGGCTCGATCATGTGGGACAGGTGAAAACCGTCCAGGTTTACCATCACCGGCAGAAGAACGTCCTTGTCCTCAGCCATCTTGAAGGCGCAGATGGTGTTATCCACCGCTTCCTGCCCATTTTCGGTAAATATCTGTATCCAGCCCACATCCCGGGATGCCATGATGTCGGAATGGTCCCCCCACACGCTCAAGGGAGAGGAAACCGCCCGGTTGGCTACCGCCATAACAATGGGCAGGCGCATGGCGGAGGCTACAAAGAGCACCTCGTGCATCAGTTCCAGGCCCTGGCCGGCAGTGGCGGTAAAAGTTCGGGCCCCCGCAGCCGCCGAACCCAGGCAGGCGCTCATGGCGGAATGCTCGGATTCCACCGGGATGTATTCGGCGTCCAGTTCGCCGTTGGCAATCAGGTCCGCCAGGTGCTCCACGATATGTGTCTGGGGGGTAATCGGGTAAGCGGCGATTACATCGGCATCAGCCGCCGCTACGGCTTCGCTTATAGCTATCGAAACTTCAATACCTGTGCGTTCACTCATTATTCCGTCTCCTCAGCCATGCTGATAACATATACCGGGCATTCCCTGGCGCAAATGCCGCAGCCCTTGCAGTAAAACAGGTCTGCTGTGAAGTAGCCTTCTTCGTTTTTGCCGATACACCCTTCGGGGCAGTACAGGGCACAAAGGCCGCACTTGATACAGCGTGAAAATTCATATTCCGGCTTCTGGGAGCGCCAGTCCCCACTGCGGTACAGGCGGGTATTGCCGGGGGTGGTTACTATGCCGCCTATTTCGAGATCGCGCCAGGTCAGTTCATTATCCGGTTTACTCAATGTATTACTCCTTTATCCTGGTTTGCTCGTAGGAAAGGTTCATGGCGTTGATGTTTTTTTCGGCCAGGCGCCCGAACCGGTATTTCAGCGGTTCGACCAGTTCTTCGGGTTTCAACACGCCGCTGGCTTTCAGCAGAGCGCCAATCATGGTGGTGTTTACGATGGGCACGCCCAGTGCCTGTCTGGCAATGGTATTGGCATCTATGGTGGCTACCCTGTATTTGCCGCCGAAACGCTCCGAAATTTCTTCCGGCGCCAGGCGTGTATTTACGATAAGCAGGCCGCCTTCCTTCAAACCGGCGGTTACGCTTACCACGTCCATAAGCCGCGCATCCAGCACCACCACGATATCCGGTTCGGTTACTTCAGCGCGGTTGCGGATGGGGCTCGAACTGATCCGGTCAAAAGCCAGCACCGGTGCGCCGCGCCTTTCCGGGCCGAAACTTGGAAAAGCCTGGGCGTAGCCGCCGCCGGCGATGGCAGCCCGGGCAATGAGTTCGGCGGAAGTGACCGCACCCTGGCCGCCGCGCCCGTGCCACCTTATTCCTGTAATTTCTAATTTAGTAACTATGGCAGACCTCCTGATTCAAGATTAAAAATGCCCCTGGAGAGACTCGAACTCTCGCAACCGGCTTCGGAGGCCGGTGCTCTATCCTCTGAGCTACAGGGGCACGTGTGCTAATTTTACCTTATAGCCTAAGCTTTAGGCAAAAATTTTCAAACGTTTTCTAACTGCGCCGGCGTTCCGAAACCTGCCCACGGCAGTAAAAAACGCGCTTGTCCTGCCCTAAAAATAAAACAGGTAGAAAGAAGTTGCAATGTAGAGGCCGATTATAACTACCGCGTTCCAGCTGGCAAACCCGAAAGTTTTGCGCCCGGCCTTGAACCTGAGCCCGGCAATCACCACCAGGGTCATGACAACCATAGCCGCAGCCGTTACCAGGTTTTTGGAAGACACTTCTGCCAGAAGCGGGCCTTTCGAATAAAACACGTCGGTAATAAAAATATTGGCGGTATTTAACATATTGGCGCCCAGGATATCCCCCACCGCCAGGTCTATACAGCCCATACGCAGAGCGGTGAGAGCCACCACCAGTTCGGGCAAAGAGGTGCCGATTGCCAGAAACAGGCTGCCCACAAAGCTGGCGCTGAGGTTGTAGGTGACCGAAATCTCATCCCCTATCAGGGAAAGCCATATGCCGCCGCCGACGATGGCAAGAGCGGCCAGGGCAAAGGTACCGTATATTTGCAAGCCGGTCAGGTGGCCGTACAGCTTGGGCTCCTCGCCCGCCGGTTCCTGGTGCTTCTTGTCAAAGACAAACATCTGCCGGATGCCGAGAAGGTACAAACCGAAAATAACGATGGATACCACCCCTATCCAGCCCAATGATATTCCGGTTACCCCATCCCCTATAAGCACGCTCGAACCGGCAACCGTAATCAGCACAATTCCCATGATTGCCGGCAGGATGTTACGGTTATTGGCAAATGAGAGCACCGGCCCGCCTCTATGCATTATGTCAAGCAATGCCAGTATTCCCAGGTTGAATATACAGCTTCCCCAGAAGTTGCCCAGCGCCATATCCGGCTCTCCTACCAGGGCCGCCGAGCTCACGCCGGTAACCATTTCCGGCATGGAGGTAACCAGTGCAATCAGCACCAGCCCTATCCACATCCGCCCCAGCCCGGTTCTTTCCGAAATGGCATCCCCGTACCTTGCCAGCTTGGTGCCGGCAAAAAGAATGATGGCGCAGCAGACTACCAGTTTAAGCCATACCATTGTGCAAACCACTCCTTGGTAATAAATTGCCAGTTAAATTAAGGGGACATTATACCTTGAATGGGGGGTTGGGGGCTAATTGGGAGGGGTTCAGATAATATTTGACTAAATTTACTCGAGATTCTTGATGTCACCAAAAAATCCAATATGCCTAAACACTTATGGGGGGGGCAATTCGGGGGGTTGACTTGAATTACTTTTTTTACTAACATGTTTATAAACCATCTGAGTGTATTTACCTCTTCGCTCTTCGCAATTTTCAAAAACATAACCTCTCCAAAGGCATCAGTGAATTATTTTGTTACATGTCTCTAATCCAAAAATATATGGGCAGACTGGTAATTTATTAGATAAGATTCTCTCCTCGGGTTCGCTTGCTCAGGGTAAGCTGGTCGAGCAATTCGAACATGCCTTTGCCGGCTACATCGGCACCGGGTACGCTGTAGCTGTTTCAAGCGGCACCTCTGCCCTTCATCTTTCACTGCTAGCCCATGGCATAGGTAAGGGAGATGAGGTCATCACCACTCCCTTCAGTTTCATAGCTTCTGCCAATGCCATTGTATACTGCGGGGCCAAACCGGTGTTTAGTGATATCGACCCGCTAAGTTTCAACCTCGACCCAAACCTGATAGAAGCCAGAATTACTCCCCGAACCAGAGCCGTTCTGGGTGTACACCTTTACGGCCAGCCGTTCGATGTCGAGCCTGTACTGGATATATGCCGTCGCCATAACCTGGTATTGATCGAAGATGCCTGCCAGGCCCATGGAGCAGAATATCAAGGTAAGAAAGCCGGTTCGTTCGGTACCGGCTGTTTCTCCTTCTACCCCACCAAGAACATGACCACCGGTGAAGGCGGCATGATAACCACAAGTGACCCCGTGATTACTGATAAGTGCCGAGCCTTGAGAAATCACGGCCAAACCGAGCGTTATCACCACACCACTCTGGGTTTTAACGTCCGCATGACTGAAATAGCCGCTGCCATCGGCCTCGGTCAGTTGAAACTCTTGGGCGAGTTCAACTCACAAAGGATCCAGAATGCCCGGATACTGTCAGATGGGCTGAGTGATATCCCGGGAATTGTCCTGCCGGCGATACTTCCGGACAGGTTGCATGTCTTCCACCAGTACACCATCCGGGTAGCCCGGGAATACCACCTGTCAAGAGATGGACTGAAAAGCCACCTTGAAGCAAATGGGGTAGGCTGCGCTGTTCATTACCCCCTGCCCATAACTAAACAGCCTCTCTACCATGACCTGGGATATGCTATCCCCATGCCCCGGGCAGAAGCCGCTTCGACTGAAGTGCTTTCCCTGCCGGTGCACCCTTCACTTACCCGGGAGGACTTGAATACCATCATAGAGGTGATTCGAAGTGCCTGATGTAACAATGATTGGCAAGGTCATTATCGGCCAAAATGCCGTTATCCAACCCGGGGTTACCCTGGGCAGCCGGGAAGACGGCACTCTTGCCATTGGCGCAAACGCCATTATCCGCTCCGGCACCGTCATCTACTCGGATGTAACCATCGGGGATAACCTCAAAACCGGCCACAATGCCCTTATCAGGGAAAACACTTTGATAGGCGATGATACTCTGGTGGGCACCAACGTCGTGATAGATGGCAACGTTACTATAGGCAGCAATGTGAGCCTTCAGACCAATGCCTATGTAACATCCTTTACCGCCATAGAGGATAAGGTATTCATGGGCCCGTGTTCGGTAACCACCAATGACAAGTACATGCTTCAGGGCGCCAGTCTTGCCGGGCCTACCATTAAGCAAGGCGCCCGTATCGGCGCCAATGCCGTCATCCTTCCCGGGGTTACCATTGGAGAGAATGCCATAATCGGAGCCGGTGCGGTAGTGACCAGAGACGTACCTCACGGAGCAACCGTAGTCGGTTGCCCTGCCAGAGGCGTTAATGATAATTATACAAAAGAAAGGAACCAGCCTTGATTTACCAGTTAACCAAAGCCGAAATTAAGCGCAAGGTAGCCAGCCGCCAGATAAGCATCGGCTTTATCGGCCTGGGCAGGGTCGGCCTGCCGCTGGCAGCCACCCTGGCTGACAAGGGCTTTAGCGTCACCGGGGTGGATATCAAGCAGAGCATTGTCGATGACCTAACCAATGGCAAGAACCCTTATGAAGACGAACAGGGCTTGAGTGAGCTTATCGAAAGGGTAACCACGTCCGGCAAACTCAAAGCCACCGCCAACCTGGATGAAACTGTCCACTGTGAGATCTTCATCATTGCCGTACCTACCCTTATCAAAGGCACCAAGCCGGATATCAGTGCGGTTGAAGCTATAGCCAGGCAACTCGGCCACCTCTTCACGCCTGGTAAACTGGTGGTACTGCAAAGCACTGTACCCCCGCATACAACCGAGGAGGTTCTGGGGGCCATCATTACCCGTAGTACCGGTCTGGTTCCCGGCAAAGACTTCGGTCTGGCCTACTCACCGGAACGTACCCAGTCGCCCCAGGTGCTTGCCGACCTGTTAACCTATCCTAAAATCATCGGCAGCATCGATGACAGGAGCGCTTTGATAATTTCCGAGGTATATGCCAGCTTTGCGCCTTTGATAATAAATATGCGCGAGACAGTATATGCAGAAATTACAAAGCTAGTAGAAAACAGTTATCGGGATTTGAATATCGCCTTTGCCAATGAGTTAGCTCTTCTTTGTATGCTTAATGGCTTACGCGTTTCCGAAATAATTAACACAGCAAACACGCATACACACTGCCATATTCTCCAGCCCGGGCTGGTTGGCGGCCACTGCATACCCATGGATCCGTATTACGTCATAGATGATGCCACCCGACGGGGCCTTACTCCCCTTTTAATGCAGACCGCCCGCAACCTCAACGAAAGCATGTTCGACCTTGTGGTTAAACTGTGCGGGGATAAAAAGTGCAACGCCACCATCCTCGGCCTGAGTTTCAAACCGGATGTCAAGTCCTTCGATACCTCCCACACCCTCAAGCTGGTATCCAAGCTTGAAGATAAAGGCTGCCAGGTAAAGGTGCATGACCCCTATCTGGATAATGAACAGTTCAGCTTCCCGGTAGAAAAAGACCTGTACCGAGCGCTTGAGGGAGCAGACTGCTTGATCCTTTCCACTGCCCACTCAAGCTATGGGGATATCGACTTTGGCAAAGTTAAACAGTTGATGCGGGGCAACCTGATAATTGATGTCAGAAACCTCTTTGATATGGGCAAGTTAACCTCCCTAGGATTTCACTACAAGGGGCTGGGCAGGACCGGAAATGACTAGGGTTGGCGTTATCGGCCTGGGCGCCATGGGCGCCCACCATGTCAGGGTATACAAAGAACTCGGCTGTGAGATTGTAGGCGTTGTAGATGCTGACCCGGCACGCTCAGAAGAAATCGGCCGCTTGCACAACGTTCCCTGCTACACAAGCTGCCAGCCTTTGCTGGAAGCCCGACCTAACGCTGTTTCCATCGCTGTACCCACCTCCTGCCACAAGCAGGTAGCGCTTGAGTTCATCAACGCCGGCATCCATTGCCTGGTAGAGAAACCTATCGCATCCACCATCGAAGAAGCCCGGGTGATGATAGATGCTGCCAACACAAACCATGTCAAGCTCATGGTGGGCCACATTGAACGCTTCAATCCGGCAGTACTCAAGCTCAAGGAGTTAATAGAAGAAGGGGTACTGGGCAAGGTGATCATCATCTCCACCCGCCGGGTCGGCCCCTTCCAGCCCAGGATAAGGGATGTGGGCATCATTATAGACAGCGCCACCCATGATATCGACGTGGTGCGTTTCCTTACCGGCAGGGAACCGGTAAGCGTCTACTCCAAGGCCGGCAGAATCAAGCACCCCACCCGGGAGGACCATGCCCTTATCATGCTTGATTTCGGTGATTCAGCAGCTGCCATAGAGGTTAACTGGTTTACCCCGTACAAGGAACGCAAGCTGGTGGTTACCGGCACCCGGGCTATATGCTACCTCGACTACATCAGCCAGAAACTGTGGGTTAACACCACCAACAGCCAGTACCCGGTAGAGGTACAGACTGCCGAACCCCTGAAAATCGAAATTTCCCATTTCCTGGAATGCATAACTAACGGCTCCGAACCCCTGGTCAACGGCCGGGAGGGTTTGGAAAACCTGAGCGTGGCAATCAGAGCTAGCGAGGCGGGTTTTTGTAATGTATAAGGGTCAAAGGGTAGCCGTAGTAATACCGGCTTATAACGAAGAACGGTTCATCGGTAAGGTGCTTGAAGGTATACCTGAATATGTAGACCGGGTGTATGTAATTGATGATGCCAGCACTGATAATACGGCTGAAATAGCCAGGGCTGTTGCCTCGCAAAACGGGCGCACAGAGGTAATAACGCTGGAAACCAACACCGGAGTGGGCGGAGCCATAGTAACCGGTTACCGGAGAGGCCTGGTAGAAGATATGGAAATCATGGCCGTTATGGCAGGTGACGATCAGATGGACCCGGCCTATCTGCCAGCCCTGCTTGACCCACTGGTGGAAGGCAGGGCGGATTATACCAAGGGAAACCGAATGTCCTGCCCGGATCACTACAAGGAAATGCCCAAATTCCGGCGGGTCGGCACTCTCCTTCTCACAATGCTGACTCGTATTGCATCTGGATATTGGTATATAAATGACTCTCAAAATGGCTATACGGCAATCAACTCAAACGTATTGTTAAGAATTCCCATCAGCAGAATAAATAAAGGCTTTGCTTTCGAAAATGATATTCTCGTACATTTAAACACTATCATGGCTATAACGTTAGAGGTACCTCACCCGGCAATATATAGTGGACAGAATTCTAAAATTCGTTACCCGAAGTTCATCGTTAAAACTAGCTGGATACTACTTACCAAATGGTTATGGCGGTTGTGGAATAAATATATAACAAGGTCGCTTTTTTGAATTATCTATTCATCATAAACACCGAGGGCCAAGTGCATACGTGGAAAAACATGATTAAGCATATTAAGAGCAATGGGGGACAAGTTTTTATTCGCGCTAGAAATTATGGGAACACTCTGATTCTTCTTCGTTGCCTAGGATTTGACTACAGATCATTTTCGCCTATTTCCTCTCGTTATTTCAAGCCGCTAGATATGGTCAAACATCTTGTATATTGCATAAAAATAAAGTCTAAATTCAAACCAAGTGTCGTTTTCGGGTTTGGCATTGATGCTGCAATTATTGCAAAAATATGCAACGTATTCTCATTGATATTTACTGATAGCGAACCAGTAGGGATTCAAAACACAATTACAAGATGGCTGTCTTCTATTATACTTACACCGAGCTGTTACAGAATTAACCTTGGGAAAAAACAACTCAAGGTTCCTAGTTATAAAGAGCTCGCATACCTTCATCCTAATTTATTTTATCCGGATTCATCCGTCCTCAAAGAAATAGGAGTTAATGAAGGAGAAAAGTACATTATCTTGCGCTGTAATGCTTTTGATGCGGTTCATGATATTAATCGTAACGGCTTAACTTTGGTAGATAAATATGGTTTACTAAAAGAACTCGAACCTCTTACTAAGATTTTTATTTCTTCAGAGACTTCGCTCTCTGATCCATTAAAACAATACGAATTGCCTACTATAGTCAATCGAATCCATCACATATTATTCTTTGCTACCTTATTAATAACCGATACGGGTACAATGGCTACAGAAGCTGCACTTTTAGGAACTCCGACGCTTCTGTACCTTTCTAACTATTACAACTTTGGTAATTTTAACGAACTTGAGTATAAATATAGCTTGGTTCATTGTTTCAATGACCCAAGCCTATTGTCATTAAAAGCGATTGAATTGATAAAGCTTCGTAACCCCAACCTTGACTATCTCGTCAACCGGAATAATTTGCTGCAAGAAAAGGTAAATATGAATCACATACTTATAAAGTTGCTTAATGAGTATGGCTATCTTAACAATAGTTAGGGCGAACTTTAACTATCTAATTTAAGATTCCAAGTTTTTCGGCATTATAATTCTTGCACATTAATGTCAATGAAAAAACAACGCGCAAAATACATATGTATGCTTTTACCGACCTCGTCACCAAACGGTTACGGTATATTAGCTAAAGCATTAATAAAACAGGGATTCAATGTAACAATAATTGTTCTTACAAAAAATAGTATAAGACAAATTGAAAAACTCAAAGGAATAAATATTATAAGTATCGATACACGAGGAATTCTATATTCACCAGTCAAAGCCTTACTAAATCCATTAGCAGTACTCATGATTACTGCTAAGGCATTGAGAACAGAAGCCGGTGTAATCTGGGGAAGAGGTTACGCAATATTACCTTGTATGTTGATATTGAAATTAATCAACAAAAGGGTGATTTACCACATTGGTGATGATGATATAACTAATATGATGGAGGCAGTAAAAAAATATTGTCATCTAAAACACTTTTTATTCGCATTTCGTATTGTATTACAATGTTTTGAATATTTGTTAATAAAGAAAGCTGATTACACCATTACACTTACCGAGTCGTTAAAAATCGACCGCGAAAAATATACAAAAAATATACAGGCTGTTTATTATGCGGTCCCTACTATTTCTTCAACTCACCTTATTAGTAAAACTTTGAAAACCAAACTCCAAAACAAGATTGTAATTGTCTATTCAGGAACAATAGCCCTACAAAAAGGTTTCTTAGAAATTATTAGGGCTTATGAGATAATTAAGCGCAGAATCCCGGACAGTGCTTTATTATTTGTCGGCGGAATACTACCAATAGATCTTAACACAATTAATGCTCAGCTAAATAGAAAAAAGGGGATATATGTTACTGGCTGGCTTCCTTATCATAAAATGACAAGCTACATTAATCTTGGTGACATAGGATTATCGATAATTAACCCTATTAATTATAGCTATAAAATTAGTCTTCCTTTTAAACTAATTGAGCAAATGGCATGTGGTTTACCAATAATTGCACCCAGTGGATTTCCCGAAATTGAAAGGGTCATAAAAGAAGCTAATTGCGGCTACCTCGTTGATCATCAAAATCCTGAGGAGTTTGCATCAGCGGTGATAAACCTCGCAACAAACAAAGACAAGCGTAAATTGTTAGGAAGGAATGCGACTCAATACATAGAGGAAAAACATAATATTGTAGGCTTCGAATCCCATATAAACGATATATTCCATCAAGTATTAAATGATTAAATCGAAAAATACTATAAAATTGATAATTTGCATTAATTGTGCATTGTTAACAATCTTGTTATTAATTGGTCACAATAATCCCTCAATAGGTTACGAACTCAATTTTTACAAGAGCACACCAGCCATAATATTGTTAATATTAGTATTAATTATTATTACAGGATTGTTTATTTCAATAACCCTATTATCTCGTTCTTTTTATATAAAATCATTTGCATTTGTCGTAAATATCTTAATTATATTCCTAGCGAAAATTACTTTCCTTCTTCTTCCACATATAAGAGGATACTACAGTTGGCATGGTGATAATGTTACACAACTAGGTCATTTAAAAGATATCTTGTTTTCTGGGAATTTTTCCAGTAACAATTTTTATCCAATTTCTCATATATTACTTACTGAAATAATTCTAAGCACAGGAATTGAAAGTAGAGTTGTGTCTAATGTTGCTCCAGTAGTATTTTCAACATTATTTCCTATATTCATCTATCTATTTTCAAACACTTTATACTGTTGCAGGATTCATAGAGCTTTATCATTAATAATATCGTCTTCAGTATTAATTGGAGGAGTTTATAACATATTCTTCATGCCCAATGGTTTCTCTATATTATTATTACCACTTGTAATGTACCTTTTATTTAAAAGAAAAAATAGATCGTATTTAATATTGCTTTTGGTATTAATTATTATGTACCCCTACTTCCACCCTTTATCATCAATCTTCATCATTTTCACCATTTTAATAATATATTGGTTTTCCTGGTTGAGTAAGACCCTATTAGATCAATCAATATATTCATTCAAGTCTTCATTGATACACAAACCAATAACATTGATGTTATTAGAAATCACTATTTTCATTACTTGGGTCTTGCCTTTTAAGCATTTTGAAACTAATATTAGAAATTTGTGGAACGGTTTTACAAGAGGTGGTCCGGAAATGTTAGGCAAGATGGGCGACTCTTTGAGTTACATCGGAATTGAAAAATGGGAAGTGCTGACACTTTTTGTAAAACTATACGGCGCTTCGTTTTTCATGATCATGCTATCTGTTCTAGGTTTGTCTCTGTTAATTATCCATGCAAACCATAATGAGATAACGAGAAGAGAATATAGGACGATTGGTTTAGGCACTGTATTTATTATTACTGGTTTGGCATATACGATATATCTTTTATGTATTCCCGCATTAGAAAACATAGGAGCAGATAGGTTTATAACTTATGCGACCCTGTTAACGCCAGTCTTTGCCGCAATTATACTGTACAGAATAATACGCAACAATCGATATAACCTCTGCCGCATTTTGATAGTTGTGACTTTAATTTTTATTCCTACTGCCATAAGTTGGATTTCATTATACCCCTCTCCTTACATGTATAAACCTAACGCTCAAATAACCTATCAAGATATAACAGGTACTCAATGGCTGTTTAACAATAAAACTGAAAATCTCCCAACTTTCTTGACATTGAGTAATCAAATACGTCTTGTTGAGGGTATATATGGTGTAACTATTGCTCGTTTGAAAGGATTTAGTCCTTCGAAGTTGAACTTGGTTCCTGATCACTTCAATTTTAACCTTCAACCACATAATCAAAGAACACCCAACGAAAATAGTTATCTAAGCCTATCGTTGATTGATAGAATCACCTATCTGACTGTTTGGGATATTGTTGGAAGATTTAATCAAAAGGATTTCAAAGATATCAATAACGAGGAGGCAATTCTTAATATATATCGCAGCAATGAATACTTTGTTTATTACCTCAATTCGATAGAAGGGAAGCAGGTTTGACGAATTCAAGCGGAGTAAACCTCTGTCGTATAATTTTTAATCTTACACATAACACAGGAGGATCTTCGGTCCACTGTTTAGAATTGAGCCGCCAAATCGACTCGCATTTAAACCAACAATTCATTATCACAGCCAAACCTGACCGAAATGTATTCAATATGCATGACACCTATCCTTTTAAAATTTACAATGTAGGATATCTTCGCTGTCAATTACTTGCCCGGATAAAAAGTCGTTTTTTACCTGGTCTTCCAGTGGCGCCTTTCATCAGGTTTTCATTTGGCATATCTGCGGTTTTCAAATGTTTTGAATTAAACAAATTATATGGTATTGATATAATACAAATTCATGGCATCGGGAACGCAATAGTAACAACGTTTCTGAAGCATCTTATCCATAAACCTACCGTATTGATGTTGCATGGTAGCCTTGGATCATATTCTAATCTCTCGGATATGTACGAATCGCTAATAATGAAGATGACGGCTTTTGATCACTATTTTATATTGGATCATGGTGGCACAATTCTATCGAAAGCCTACAAGATATTACGTAATAAATCATGCTTTGACATAGTGCCAGTGAACATCGATATTACAAAGTATAGGCCGAAAAAACCCGACACGCAGATCATTCGTAATTTAAGCATAAACGGTAAGTTCGTTTTTGTTTCAGTTCACTCGCTTGAACCAGTGCAGGGTGTCAAATTTACAATAAAAGCTTTCGGTTTGTTTATTAAGAAATATTCTGTAGCCAATGCTGTTCTTTTAATCATAGGGGATGGTTCGTTAAAACAAAATTTGAAATATTTGGCTAACGAAATGAATCTCGCCCAAAACATATTGTTTATTGGAAGAGTTATGCCAAATACCATCCCAAATTATTTTTCTATCGCGCACGTAGCATTGTCAACAAGCCCTAGCGTGAATATGAACAGATCAACACACGAAGCTATGGCATGTAGAAAATCAGTTATAGTGTTTAATAGCGGGAATACTACAGATCAATTAATTAAACATCGGGAGACAGGTATTTTAGTTCCTAACTATCAAGTAGATAAGCTAGCAGATGCCATGTATTTGCTCTATTCGAATAGCAGCTTACGAACAAAATTAGGAATGAATGCTAGAGCTTTTATTGAAACAAATCGTACTTGGGACAAACGCATCAATATGGAATTAAACGTTTATAAAAAATTACTTAGAAGGAAGTGCAAATAACCTTCTCAAAAAACCAAGCGTCCCTGGAGGGATTCGAACCCACGACCCGCTGCTTAGAAGGCAGCCGCTCTATCCACTGAGCTACAGGGACCCGTAACTGTTAATTTAGCACTTGTTAACGGGTTTTATCAAGCTAGCGGCCGGAGCGCCACAGGCTGAAAACGGCCAAGGCGCACAGGCCAACCCCGGCAATGGCGGCTCCCCACCAGCCCAGCAGGCTGAGGGTGGTGACAATTACGCCGGCAATGAGCACCCCGGTAAATATGGCAATGCATGCCCAGCGCCGGTCCAGGCCCAATAGCACCGCCGCCAGGGAACCCGTCCAGGCGCCGGTAACCGGCAGGGGCACAGCCACGAACAGAACCAGGCCGATGCGCTTGTACTTTTCAATAACGGAACTACGCTTGCGGGTGCGCTCGAAAAGCCAGGTGAAGAATTTTTCAAAAACACTGAAGCGGCTGAGGATGCGCACCGCGGCTTGCAGAAACAGCAGGATGAAGGGAACGGGCAGGATGTTGCCGATGATGGCCAGCGGCAGTACGGTGTACCAGGGCATGCCCAGCAGGTTGATGCCGAACGGAATGGCGCCCCTCAGTTCGATGATGGGCAGGGCGGCAATGATCACAATTACCAGTTCAGGGGCAAAGCCCGAATTGAGCAGTGCTTCGCTTATATTTTCAGCCGTCAAAGGTGCCTCAATTGCGTGTTAACCCGGCAAGTGTAACAAAGGGGCAGGCGTAAGTCAAACAGTCAGCTCGCGGTAGCGGAAACAGCTCGTAAGGTGATCGTTGACGATACCGGTTGCCTGCAGGTGGGCATAAATAATGGTGGAGCCGATGAACTTGAAACCCCGCTTTTTAAGGTCAACAGCGATTTTGTCCGAAAGCTCGGTCCTGGGCGGAACCCGGGAATCGGCTTCCCATCTGCCCACTACCGGTTTGGCGCCGGTAAAGCTCCACAGGTAGCCGGAAAAACTGCCGAACTCCTTTTGAACTTCCAGCACCCTGGCGGCGTTGTGAATGGAGGCCTCGATCTTCCTGCGGTTGCGGATAATGCCGGAATCGGCAAGCAGTTGGGATATTTTCTCTTCCCCGTAGCCGGCAACCACCGCCGGGTCGAACCCGTCATATACTTCCCGGTAGCGGCGGCGCTTGTCAAGCACCGTTTTCCAGCTCAGACCCGCCTGGTTGATTTCCAGCACCAAAAACTCGAATTGAGTTATGTCATCCCAGACCGGTACGCCCCACTCTTCATCGTGGTAGCGGACGTAAGCCGGGTCCGAGCCGGCCCAGGGGCAGCGTGATACTCCGGTCTGGCGTGCCAATGGTTCCATCCTGCCGTTATTATAACATCCCGCCCGCCTGAGCTGCCCGCGCAGGGGTTTTAACGCCTCTTATAGTGGGTTATAATGGGCTCTGGAGGGGGTTTATATGACTAAAAGCTTTAGCGCAGACGGGCACCGCATTAACCTTTCCAGCCCCCAAAAGGTTTTGTTCCCTTCAGACGGCATCACCAAGGCGGATCTGGCCGCCTATTACCGCCGCATCGCCCCGGTGATGCTGCCCTACCTGAAGGACCGGCCGCTGACTATGAAGCGCTACCCCGAAGGTATCGATGCCGGGGGCTTTTTTCAGAAGCAGATACCCGAATATTTTCCGGAATGGATCGACAGGGTGACGGTGCCCAAACGTGACGGCGAAACCACCTACGTGGTCTGCCAAAACACGGCCACGCTTATCTACCTGGCGGGCCAAGCGTGCATAACACCCCACCTGTGGCTGAGCCGTACGGATCGCCCGGATTACCCGGACCAGCTGGTGCTGGACCTTGACCCGCCCGGGGACGGTTTCGAAGACGTGCGGCTGGCTGCCGGCATCATCCGGGATTTTCTTGCCCGGCTGGAAATAAAAGCCGGCCTCAAGACCACCGGCTCCAGGGGCCTGCACATCGTCATTCCCCTGGACCGCAGCGCCGCTTTCGACCGGGTCAGGGGGGTTGCCCGCAAGCTGGCCGGGGCGCTCTCAGAGCTCGAACCGGAAAAGCTCACCAGCCAGCAGCGCAAGCACAAGCGCGGCGGCCGGGTTTTTGTGGACTGGCTGCGCAACAGCTATGCCCAGACCGCCGCAGCCCCCTATGCCGTGCGGGCACGGCCGGGAGCGCCGGTGGCCACGCCTGTAGACTGGCAGGAACTTGACGAGCCCGGTTTTCATGCCCGCCGCTGGAACATCACCAGTATTTTCACCCGCCTGGCACATACGCCGGACCCGTGGCGCAAGCTGTGGGATGAGCCCTATCCGGCAGCCGAACTCTCCCGGCGGCTGAAGCTTTAGCGCCGGGGAGACGCCCGGTTTACTTGACAAAGCTTCGCCGGTAGGTTTATATTGTGGGCACAATTGAATAACTAAAGGCTGGGAACAGGGCTAGTAGCCTTGAAAACGGGAATCCAGAGAGCCGGAACAGCTGAGAACCGGTATCCACGTTTGAGGTGAATGGGCTTGGGAGCCGCCAACCGAAAGCCGCATTATGGTTAGTAGGCTTGGCCGCAGGAGGAGCGTTATCAAACCTCGAAGGTATCGGGCCTGGGTCCCTGTATCTTCAAGAGATGGCTGCAGGAATTCCACCTGCGGTCAAGAAGGGTGGCACCGCGGGTTGGCCTCCTGCCCCTTCAAGGGGAAGGAGGCTTTATTATTGTAAACCCGTTTTAAGGAGGCAGGGATTGGAAATCGTAAAAGGAATCCGGTGGCCCGCCGGGGCCTGAATAATTTTATTAACAGCCGTCAACTTTCAACAAATATATTAAAACGATAAGGAGAAACCCAATGGAACGCAGAAAGTTCATACTCGAAGAAAAGGACATGCCTACCAGCTGGTACAACATATTGCCAGACCTGCCCGAACCCCTGCCCCCGGTGCTCCACCCCGGAACCGGCCAGCCCATCACCCCGGGCGACCTGGCGCCGCTGTTCCCCATGGAACTCATCATGCAGGAATTCCACCCGGAACGCTATATCGAAATCCCCGAGGAGCTCCAGGAAATATACCGCATCTGGCGGCCCACGCCGTTATTCCGGGCATACCGGCTGGAAAAAGCCCTGGACACCCCCGCCAAAATCTTTTACAAGTTTGAAGACGTAAGCCCGGCAGGCTCCCACAAACCCAACACCGCCATCGCCCAGGCTTATTACAATAAAAAGGAAGGCGTCAAGCGCCTGACCACCGAAACCGGCGCCGGCCAGTGGGGCAGTGCCCTTTCCATGGCCTGCATGTTTTTCGATATCGAACTCAAGGTCTACATGGTCAAGGTCAGCTTCTTCCAGAAGCCATACCGGCGCATTATGATGGAAACCTGGGGGGCAACCTGCGTGCCCAGCCCCAGCCCGGATACCAAAGCCGGCCGCGATATGCTGGCCCAGGACCCGGATTCCCCCGGTTCGCTCGGTCTGGCTATCAGCGAAGCGGTTGAAGATGCCGTCGGCAGGGATGACACCCATTACTCCCTGGGCAGTGTGTTAAACCACGTTCTGCTGCACCAGACCATTATCGGCATGGAAGCCAAGAAACAGTTCGAAATGGCGGACTGCTATCCGGATATTGTGGTCGGCTGTGTCGGCGGCGGTTCCAACTTCGGCGGCCTGGCCATACCCTTTGCCCAGGACAAAATCAACGGTTCGCATAAAAATACCCGCATCATCGCCGTTGAACCGGAAAGCTGTCCGACACTTACCAAGGGCCTGTATGCCTATGACTTCGGCGATGTGGCCCAGATGACTCCCCTGCTCAAGATGTTTACCCTGGGCCACACCTTCATGCCGCCGCCGGTCCACGCCGGAGGCCTGCGCTACCACGGCATGGCGCCGCTGGTCACCCACCTGGTCAAACTGGGCCTGGTCGATGCCGTTGCCGTGCCGCAGATGGCCACCTTCGAGGCCGGCATTACCTTCGCCCGCAGTGAAGGCTACATATCCGCACCGGAAACCAACCACGCCATCCGCGTGGGTATCGATGAAGCCATCAAGTGCCGTGAATCCGGCGAGTCCAAGACCATCCTCATCGGCCATTCCGGCCACGGTCATTTCGATATGACAGCTTACGATAACTATCTTGCCGGCAAACTGCAGGACTATGCCTACCCGGCTGACAAGGTCAAGGAAGCCCTGCAGCACCTGCCCAAAGTCTAGACGTAAAGCGTTTGGAAACCGACCGGGAGCTTCCCGTGAAGCTCCCGGTTTTTATTTCCCTGCGTTGCGCAGCTTAAATTTTTGCGTTATTATTGAACTATGAAAAACAAAAATAAGCTTTGCCTGCTTTTGTTGATTGTGTCAATACTGCTGGCTGTCCTGCTGGGCGGGTGCGAGCTGATAGAAGAACGCTTCCCCGGCCTGACGGTTACCCCCCAGACCTCCAGCCCCACCCTCACCACCACAACCCCGCCGGTAAACACCGGCTGGTCCCAACCAGATCAAACCAGCGGCCCCGGAATGGAAAACTGGGTGGCGGCGGTGGAAAAAGCCCGGCCATCGGTGGTGGCGGTGGAAACCTCGACCGGCGCCGGCTCCGGCTGGATAGTAGACAGTGACGGCATAATCGTAACCAACCAGCATGTCATCGAAGGCGCTGATGAAGTGGGAGTAGTGCTTGCCGACGGGCGCTTCCTGGAAGCGGTCAACGTTTATGCAGACCCGGTAACCGATATCGCCGTCATTGTTGTGGATGCTTCCAGCCTGCCAGCAGCCTCTATCGGTTTTTCCGAAGAACTGAGGGTGGGCCAGCCGGTAGCCGCGGTGGGCAATGCGCTGGGGCTGGGCATCAGCATGAAGGGCGGCTGGGTGAGCCGGCTCAATATTTCAACTGTAATCGACGGGCGTGCATTGTACGGGCTTATCGAGACCGATGCCGCCATGAACCCGGGCAACAGCGGCGGGCCTCTCATCAACCTGGCCGGTGAAGTGGTCGGCATTACCAATGCCAAGCTGGTGGACATCACCATCGAAAGCGTGGGTTATGCCATCAGCATCGATTCGGCACTGCCGGTTATCGAGCGGCTGGTCAGGGAAGGCTTTATCTCCTATCCCCTGCTGGGCGTATCCGGCATAGTTACCGTAGACCAGGCTATAGCCAGTTTTTTCGATCTTGAGGCAACCCGGGGCGTACTTGTGCATAACGTCGAACCGGGCGCGGGCGCGGATGTGGCCGGCATGCTTTCCGGAGATGTGATACTGTCAGTCGACGGCGAAGCTTCCATTACCGTGGAAGACCTGGTAGGCATCATCCGCTCCAAGGAGATAGGCCAGACCGTGCAGGTAGAAATAGACCGCTACGGGCAGCGCCTTACCCTTTCGGTAACCCTGGGCGCTATGAACTAGGCCTGCTTTCTAACCCCCAGCACCACGCTGTGGCCGTCCAGCTTGAAGCTTTCGGTGCAGGCATCTTCACCGGGCTCCTGCTGGCTGAGTTCGTCTGAAAGGGTTTCTTTGGATATGTAGGCGCCGTACTCGCGCATTACCTGGCCGATGCGTTCATCCGCCTGGTAAAGGGTTACGATTCTATCGGCAATATCGAAGCCTGCCTGGCGGCGCAGGGTCTGGATGCGGCGCACCATTTCGCGCGCCATCCCTTCGGTTTCCAGCTCCGGGCTCACCCGGGTATCCAGCGCCGCAGCATACAGGTTGTCCGAACTGATTGCCATGCCTTCGGCTTCGAGCTCTTCCCGGGAAGCCCCAACCCTTATTTGCTTGACGTTGAGTTCTTCGAGCACCTGGGCTTTTATACGTTCCAGGCGTTCTTCCTCGGCTTTGCCCTGCAGCAGCACCAGCATGAGCGAAAGCGGCTGGCGTATTTTTATACCCGCCTGGCTGCGCGCCGAGCGCCCCAGGGAACACAGGCGGATGGCCAGCTGGACGCTGGCGGTGAGTTCGGCATCGATGGCGCTCCGTTCCGTTTCAGGAAAGTCGGCCAGGTGGACCGATTCGGGCACCTGGGGATAGACTCCCCTTACCAGGTTCTGGTACATGGCTTCAGCTAAAAAGGGCATGAACGGAGCCAGCAGGCGGCACAGGGTTTCCAGGCACCGGTAGAGGGTATCGTATGCCGCCGTCTTGTCATCGTCGTTCTCACTCTTCCAGAAGCGGCGCCGGGAACGGCGCACGTACCAGCCGGAAAGGCTGGAAACGAAATCTTCTATCCGCCGCCCGGCTGAGGTCGGGTCGTACTTTTCCAGGTTCTGGCCTACCCTGTCGGTCAGTTCGGCCAGCTCGGAGAGTATCCACAGGTCAAGCTCGGCGGTGGGTGCCGGGTGGCTTGAGCCGGCCGGGTTATAGGCATCTATATTGGCATAGGTTGTAAAAAAGGAATATACGTTCCACAGCGGCAGCATGAACTGGCGCATGACTTCTCCCACCAGCCCCTCGCTGAAGCGGCGCGGTTGGCCGGGCGGTGAAGCGGTATACAGGTACCAGCGCATGGCATCGGCGCCGTATTTATCGATAACCGCCGAGGGCTGGACCACATTGTTGCGGCTCTTGGACATCTTCTCGCCTTTTTCATCCAGTATGTGGCCCAGGCAAATGACGTTTTTATAGGCAACGCTGTCAAACAACAGCGTGGCGATGGCATGCAGGCTGTAGAACCATCCCCGGGTCTGGTCGATGGCTTCGGCAATGAAATCCGCCGGGAAGCGCCCGTCTTCCAGCAGGGTCTGGTTTTCGAACGGGTAATGGTACTGGGCAATGGGCATGTTGCCGGAATCGAACCAGCAGTCGATCACCTCGGTCTGGCGGCGCATCATACCCCCGCAGGCACAGGCATAGATCAGTTCGTCCACATAAGGCCGGTGGAGGTCGATTTCGCCTTTGAAACCGGAAAAACCGGGTTTGGATCCGAGTTCGGCAATCGAACCGATACATTCGTATGTGTCACAGGACTCGCAGTGCCATACGGGCAGAGGAGTTCCCCAGTAGCGCTCCCGGGAAAAAGCCCAGTCTACATTGTTTTCCAGCCAGTCTCCGAAGCGGCCGTTCTTGATATGCTCCGGGTACCAGTTGATCTGCTGGTTCAGTTCGATCAGGCGGTCCTTGCGGGCGGTGGTGCGGATGTACCATGACTGCTTGACGTAGTACAAAAGCGGCGTTCCGCAGCGCCAGCAGAACGGATAGGTATGCGTAACAGTTGCCTGTTTATACAGCAGGCCCCTGGCCGCCAGGTCTTCGGTTATGGGTTTATCGGCTTCTTTTACGAACTTGCCGGCAAACGGATAACCGCCGGTTATGATGCCGGCCAGGTCGACATGCTGCACAAAGTCAAGCGCACCGGCTTTGCCGGCTTCGAAATCCGCCTCGCCGAAAGCCGGTGCGATATGCACGATGCCCGAACCGTCTTCCATGGAAACGAATCCGGCGCTGATCACACGGTAGGTCAGCTCTTGCGGTTCGGCCTGCTTTTCCAGTTCGCTGGTACCGGGCTTGAAGCGCTGACGCTCAACGCCGTAACGATGCGGGTTGTAAAGAGGCTCGTAGGTAAGGCCCACCAGGTCACGGCCCTGCACTTCCCCCAGCGTTTCCAGGCCGTCCAGTTCCAGGGCTGCAAGCAGTGCCCGGGCGGCGATGATTACCCCGTCTGCTGTATTGACCAGGCTGTATTGTGCTCCGGCGTCCACCGCCAGGGCAGTGTTGCCGGGCAGAGTCCACGGAGTGGTGGTCCAGGCAAGCAGGTAAACGGGTTTGCCGGCGGTTCTGGACCCGGCGCCGAGTTTACCAGTTCTCACGTCGGTAAGTTTAAACTTTATGTAAACCGATGGGTCTACCGTATTCTCTTCATACCCCTGGGCAACTTCGTGTGAACTCAGCGAAGTGCCGCACCGCGGGCAGTGGGCGGCCGTCTTGTAGCCGCGGTAGACCAGCCCGTCATCCCACATCTTCTTGATCGTCCACCAGCCGCTTTCGATGTATGAGTTGTTCATGGTTATATAGGCATTGTCCAGGTCCACCCAGAAGGCAATCCGGTCGGTAAAAGCGTTCCATTCCTTCAGGTATTTGAAGACGCTTTCGCGGCATTTGGCATTGAAGCGATCGATGCCGTAGTTTTCGATATCGGCCTTGGATTTAAATCCGAGCGCTTTTTCGACTTCGAGCTCAACCGGCAGGCCATGGGTATCCCACCCCCCTATCCGGGGTACGTAATAGCCCTTCATAGTCTTGTAGCGCGGCATCACATCCTTGAATATGCGGGATATGGCGTGATGGATTCCGGGGTTGCCGTTGGCTGTCGGCGGGCCTTCATAAAAAACAAAAAGCGGCTTGCCCCGGCGTGCCTCAACGCTTCTGGCAAAAATATTCCGGTCCTTCCAGAAAGCCAGAACTTCTCTTTCCTGCGCCGGAAAACTGGTCCGGGTGTCTACCGTTTGAAATACCTGGTGCATACTTATCCTTTCTAATAACTAATCCCGCTCCGGAGGCTCGGAAGCGGGATTAAGAGTATCATATAACCGGGATGAGCTTCAACGCATAAAAGCTATCTTGCCGGCTTGATTACTACCTTGCGAGCCTCATCGTATCCGGTGCTTTCCGTAACAACCCTCTCGTCATCGTTCAAAGCCGTATGCACGATGCGCCTCTCATAGGCCGACATCGGCTCAAGAGTAAACGGGTTGCCGCTCTCGGCTACCTGGTCTGCCGCTCGCTGGGCAAGTTCCCTCAGGTAACGGTAGCGGCGCTGTTTATAACCGCTGACATCGATAACGATGGGAGGCATTTCCTGCTCCATCCTATGGCTTATTATGGTTCGCAGTAAATACTGCAGGCAATCGAGGGTTTGACCACCGCGGCCGATGAGAATACCGGGGTCGGCGCAATCAATATCGAAAATAAGCGGCCTGGGGTCACGCTCGATTTCCTGGACGACGGCGTCTTCCTTGTATTCGGCTGCAGCCACAACCCCCATCTTATCCAGCAGCTCTTCAATAACTTCCTGAATACCGGCTACCAGTTCTTCGGATGTGTTGGATTGATTAAACACTTACTTCAGGCCTCCCACGTTAAGAACGGTTATTTGTGCTTGCCCTTTTTGCCCTTCCGGCTTTTTGGTTTGGCTTTGTCCTTTTTAGGCGCCGGGCTCTCCCCGGCTGCGGCTTCACCTCTATCCGAATCGGCAACCTCATCCGAAAGCTGCCCGGATACGTCCGGGGACTGTGGAGCGCCGGGCAAAACCTGGGTGCGCCCGGCAAGAGAGAGCCGGTCCCTGAGGCTGCCCTGGCCTTTGAAAAGCTGGGACAAGCGCAAGACCAGTTTATCCTTCAGCGGTTCGAGGCCACCCCAGCCGCTGATAAAGTACTGCATGACAAAACTTATGATGTTGGATGCCACCCAGTACAGGGCCAGCCCACTGGGGAACGACATGGAAAGGAAAGTAAACATCAGCGGCATCATAACCGTCATCGTCTGAGCCTGGGACTGGGCTTTGGGGTCGGCGCCCGGAACCGGCGGCGCCTGGACCATCTTCTGCTGAACCCACATGCTGGCACCAACGATGATAGCCAGCAAGAAGTTGGGTGAGGCAAGGTTCAGCCCCAGGAACTGGTTGTTTAAAGGCAGAGCCTCGAACACCACCGGCCAGGAATACAGGTAATGGGAAAGGTTTAAAAAACTCTCGGGGTTAACCGCCATGACGCGGATAATTGCCTGGTAAAGCGCAATCCAGATGGGCATCTGGATGAGCATGGGCAAAAGGCACCCGGAAGGGCTTACCCCGGATTCCTTGTAGAGCTGCATCTGCTCCTGGGCCAGCTTCTGCTTGTCCGAGCCGTGCTTTTTTTGCAGGGCGGCCAGTTTCGGCTGCAGCATCTGCATCGCCTTGGTAGCCCTGAGCTGTTTCAAAGTCAGCGGGTACATGGCTCCCCTGACTATAACGGTCAACACGATGATGGTCAGCCCGAAGCTCCCCCACAGAACCTGCGACAGGGAGATAAGGCTGTTTATCATCGGTTTCAGGATGATAAGGTCCCAAATTGCTCCTATATCCAACTGAAAGCTACCTCACAATACTCGGTTGTTACTCTATGGTTGTCGACCACAATAATGCACCGGTTTCACCGTTTACGGCATAAACCGTGCTTTCCTTTACGGAATGTATGTATACAGTGCCGTTATCCGCTCCGAGAGGAGCTGTTACGGCGGCATCCAGGTTTCTCAATTCTATCTTCTGATAACTGGTGGTGTCTATGGAAAATATTCTGCCGCTGTCGGTGACAGCCACCAGGCGGCTGCCGGCAATTACCGGCGTCGCGGCAACCGGAGCTTCCAGGTCTATGGTGCCGGCAAGCTGTCCGCTGGCTGAGTTCAAAACATATATCAGTCCGTCCATACCAGCCACGAACAGGGTGCCGTTTTCGGCTACCGGCGCAGCCCATAACCATCTGCTGGGACCTTGTTCATCACCATCCCCGGCCGGGAAAGCCCATAAAAGCTCACCGGTAACTGCATCCAGGGCATACACATGCCGGTCCAGGGAAGCAACAATCACCATGTCACCGTATACAACCGGACTGGCTATTATGGGCCCGTCGCACTCAAAAGGGGCGTCCCAGTTGGGCTGTCCGGTCTGGCTGTTGAGCGAATACACCTTCTTGTCGAAGGAAGCCACGAAAATCGAGTTCTGCCACGCAGCCGGTGCCGCCCAGATTTCGCCGCCGGTGTCGTACTTCCATTTAAAGGTAAGCGAAGCGGCATCGAAGGCATACAGGCTGCCGTCTGTAGAGCCGGTAAATATGGTGCCGTCATGTACCAGCGGGCTGCCGATTATGGATTTGGAACTGGCGCCGTTCAAAAGCACCGATTTTGATTGCCGATCGTTTATATTATAGGCATACAGCCGGCCGCTGTAATCGCCGACGTACAGGGTTTCGCCGGATAAAACCGGCGTGGCGTATATTACCGCTGGCGCCGCTCCGGCACAACCCAGCCCCGTGCTGGTGGTAGAACCTTCCAGGTTCTCCTGCCACTGGTAAAAACCGTTTTCGACATTCAATGCCACCAGTTTGCCGCCGGCAGAACCCAGGTAAACTGAGCCATCCCCGGCAGTAACTCCCGACCAGCCTGCCTGAGCGGTACCCACACCGGCACAACCGGTGATAACAACACCCACAGCTATCAGGGCGGTAAATGCAGTCAACTTCAAAGATTTCTTTTTAATGCGCACCTGTTTTCCTTAAATTTTTAATTGTTTTCGGACCCCGGAACGGGGTCGTATCCCCCGGGATGAAAGGGGTGACAGCGGCAAATTCGTTTGGTGCCCATCCAGCACCCCCTGATAACACCGAAACGGGTGACGGCCTCATATGTATACTGGGAACAGGTCGGGGTATAACGGCAAGAAGAAGGCAGCACAGAAGATATTGTCTTCTGATACAGCCATATCATTCCGAGAGCCATGCTTTTGATCATTTCGGCTTAACCTTCAAGCAGTCCGGCTTCCTTCAGAAGAGAGCCGACTACGGACTGCATTTGTGAATAATCCAGTGCTGTTATAGCCGGCCGGGTCAGCACCACAATATCGTATCCCGGTTTCAGCTCGGCCTGCCTTAATATTTGCCTCAGCATGCGTTTTATTCTGTTTCTAACCACCGAAGAACCGACCTTGCGGCTCACCACCAGGCCCCACCGGCTGTATTCCAGTTCGCTATGGGCGGCTTTTAAAGCCATCTCTCTTCGCCTCCAGATACCGCCTTCGCGATGAACCCGGCTGAATTCGGTGGTTTTTTTTAGATAAACTTGGCCCTTCACTGGCTCTGCGGAACCGGCCCCTACCTAAACAACAGTGAGCCGTTTACGGCCCTTGAGACGCCTGGCTTTTAACACCGCCCGGCCGCCCCGGGTACTCATACGCGCCAGGAAGCCGTGTTCCCGCCTCCTGGGGATTTTTTTAGGTTGATATGTTCTTTTTGGCACGATAACTCCTCAAAAATAACAGGCAAATATGGTTACTATTCTTCAGCTTGCCGGGTCTGGTCTTCACCGGCAGTTTCTTCCGGTGCGGCCTCAACCACTTCAGCTGCTGCTTTTTCAGCCGTTTCGGCCTGTTCGGCAGGCGCTTCGGTTACAGCTTCAACCACTGCGGGTGTTTCGGCAGCAGCCTCAACCGGCGCAGGCGCTTCGGCTGGCGGGCGATGGTATTCTTTACGATAATACGGCCGGCCGATATCATAGGCGGACCCCATTTCATAAATGTGCTCAGCGGTGTATGGCAACAGCGCCAGGTACCTGGCCCTCTTTATGGCTGTCGCCAGGGCCCGTTGATGCCGCGCGCAGTTACCGGTGCGCCTTCTGGGCAAAATCTTCGCCCGGTCGGTAAGGTAGCGCCCGAGCAACCCTGTATCTTTGTAATCTATGCGCGTATTTTTATTGGCGCAGAAGGTACATACTTTGCGCCTGGCAACAAATTTGCCGCCGCCCCATTTGCCGCCGCTTCTACCTTTGGGTTTCGTGGTTATTTCTCTTGCCACAGGTAAATATATTCTCCTTTATAAAAAATGTCTTAAATAAGTTTTGGTACTATTGCGTCTTAGCTGAAAGGTATATCATCCGGGGTGATTTCGTCAGAATCGATATCTTCAACTTTTTCATCGCCGCCCGTTTGAGACTGGCGGTCCAGGAAAGTGACCCGGTTGGCAATTACCTCCGTACGGCTTCTTTTCTGGCCATCCTGACTTTCCCAGCTGCGGTTGTGCAGTCTGCCTTCAACATACACCAGCCTGCCCTTGGCCAGAAACTGGTTGCACTGCTCGGCCAGCTTGTTCCAGGTGACGACACTGAACCAGTCTGTTTCCTGTTTGCGCTCACCTTCAGGCGTAGTATAAAAACGGTTGGTGGCCACCCTGAAGGAAGTAACCGGGTTGCCGTTGGCAATAAACCGCATTTCCGGGTCGTTGCCTACATTGCCAATTAACATCACTTTATTCAGGCTTACCATTGCGTTCTCCTTAGCTCTGGCTCTCCTCAACTATCAACATGTGCCGCATTATCCGCTCGTTAATTCTAATCTTTCTTTCCATCTCCAGTGTGTTGCCGGGAACCAGTGTGAACTTTGCCAGAACATAGTAGCCTTCATTCAAATGATAAATGGGGTAAGCCAGTTTCTTTTTGCCCCAGGGCTCGAGCTGGCTTACAGTGCCACCGAGGCCTTCGATCAACTGCTTTAGATCCTCTACCGCTTTTTCATTTTCCTGGTCGCTGACTCCGGGTTTGAATATAACCACCATTTCATAGTTGCCTGCGTCCCCGGTAACAACCTCGGGAAGTTTTTCTTCTTTTGTCTTACGGGTTTGTTTAACTGCCACGCTTATTGCCTCTTCTCGTTCATGCAAAATTTAGGCTCATTATAGCACAGCAACGTTATACAAACAATTTTATTCACCAGCCGGCACATATAAAAAGCCGGCCTTGCCCGTTTGCGGTCTTATTTGCTTGAGCCAGGGTTGCCGGCCGGGTTATAATTACAGGCATAATCTCTGTTTTTCAGGTTATCATGTTCAAAACCGGCTTATCCTCTTGCATCAAATCGTTTGTTTCCAACATGCATCGTTTCGGCCTGTTGTTTGCTGTTAAATACGGGTTGGATTTTCTTGGGATGGATACCTATATAAACGTCTGCTACCCGGCGACCGGAACAAAGGTGCGTGTCAGAACCGATAATTTCTGGAAAAAACTGGAAAGCGGCGACTGGGAAAAGGATGCGATCGAATACCTTTCAACCGCCGCCGGCCAGGGCCAGACTATAATCGATGCTGGAGCATGGATAGGGCCGTATACACTCCTGTTTTCCGCAATGGTGGCCAATGAGGGCCGGGTATATGCCTTTGAACCGGATCCGGAAGCCCTTAAGGTATTGAAAAATAATGTCAGCGCTAGCCGCTGCGGCAACGTCTGTATTGAAAACCTGTGCCTGAGTTCCAACCCGGGCAATGCAGGGCTCAAGACATGCCGGACAACACGGGCTTTCGGCCTCAGCGATTCGACTATTATTCAACCTTCCGGCAAAGAGGTTACCGGAGAAATAACCGTGCCAACAACTACCATAGACCGCTACTGTACCAGCAACGGTATAACGCCGGATGGAATAAAAATTGACGTAGAAGGCGCCGAGGGGATGGTTATCGAAGGAGCCCGTCGAACCATAGCCAGATGCGCGCCATGGGTTCTGCTGGAATTCCACGGCCACCTTATGGACAAGCAGACGAGAACTGAATGCTGGCAGAATATAATTGCCGGTGCTAAAAAGATTATTTATATCGATAAAAAATCTCAGCGGCCCCGGGCCGGCGCCGGGCCGGACTTTCTACCGGGCAGCCAGCGGTTGCACGTCTTTATCCGGTACTAATCCCCAAACCAAAAACCTCGCTCCATACGAGCGAGGTTCAGTTTTGTTCGCCTTGTATCCCCCGGTCAGGAGGCTTTTGCCATCTCCACCAGTTGAGTGAAGGCTTCCGGCTCCCGCACTGCCAAATCGGCCAGCATTTTCCGGTCGATATCCACATTGGCTTTCTTCAATCCATTGATAAAAGTGGAATAATTCATACCGTTGCTCTGAACCGCAGCATTGATGCGGACTATCCACAGCCGCCGCATATCGGATTTGCGCTCCCGCCGGTGGGCGTAAGCGTAACTGAGCGAATGCAACATGGACTCATGAGCCCGCCGGTACAATGAATGCCGGCTTGCCCTCTGGCCCTTGGTAAGCTCCAGTACTTTCTTGTGCCTGTTACGTGTTGTAACCCCTGTTTTGACTCTCAACCCTCTACTCCTCTATTAGTTATACCCCGTATGGTATGAGCCGCTGAATTCTCTGGCGGTCGACGGGGCTGACAGGTATCATTTCATCGAACTGCCGCTTTACGCGGGCAGATTTTTTACGCCTCAAATGGCTTTTCATCCCCTTGGTACGCATCAGCTTCCCGGTACCGGTGATGTGAAAACGGGTTTTAGCTCCCTTGTGCGTCTTTAACTTTGGCATCTTTTTCCTTTATCCCTTCCTTCTCTTTCGGTTTAAGATTGGGCAGTGGTGAAAGTATGGCATGCAGCCTGCCTCCTTCTCTTACCGCATCTTTTTCAACTGAAGAAACTTCCTTCAACCTTTCTGACATACGCCTGACAAGCTTGACTCCCAGTTCGGGGTGGGCATTTTCACGCCCACGGAACATGATGGTCACTTTAATCTTGTCGCCATCTTCAAGCAGTTTGTAAGCGGTGCGGGCCTTGGCTTCGAAATCGTGTTCGCCTATTTTCGGTCTCAGCCTGATTTCCCTGAGTAAAGACTGTTTCTGGTTCTTCTTGGCCTCCCGCTCTTTTTTGGTCTGTTCGTATTTATACTTTCCGTAGTCCATTAAGCGGCATACCGGCGGTACGGCTGTCGGGGCCACCTCCACCAGGTCCAGATTATGGCGGTTGGCTGTTTCGATTGCCTGGGCAACGGTCAATATGCCCAGTTGTTCGCCTTTTTCCCCAACAACACGAACTTCCCTGCCCTTAATTCGCTCGTTTACGCGTAATTCTTTAATTATGTTTGTTGCTACCTCCCTGGATTATGAATCAGCAGCATGACTATAACATAGTCATCAAAGCTAATCAAGATTGAGATTATAAAATCCTCTGATTAACCTGGTCAATCAGAGCATCCCGCAAGGTCTTGAGCTCCATGTTATTTTCCTGCGCGCCGCTGCGCCATCTGACGGAAACAACGCCGGCTTCGACTTCTTTATCGCCCAGAATCAACATACACGGCACCTTGGCTTTCTGGGCGCTGCGAATTTTATGGTTAACAGTCGATGAGCTCATATCGACTTCGACCCTTAAAAGGTCTTTTCTCAGTTCTCCCTCTATACTCCTGGCATAATCGATATGCCGGTCAGCCACCGGCAGAATCATTATCTGTACAGGTGCCAGCCACAGCGGAAAAGCGCCGCCGTAATGCTCGATAAGGCAGGCCATGAAGCGTTCCATACTGCCCAGTACCGTGCGGTGCACCATGGCGACCGGTTGTTCCTGTCCGTCCTCGCCGATGTAGGTTACATCGAACCGCTGAGGGTTATTGAAATCCACCTGGATGGTCGGCCCCTGCCAGGCGCGGCCCATGGCATCTTCGAACTTGATATCTATTTTCGGTCCGTAAAAAACGCCTTCTCCGGGGTCTACTTCATAGGCTATGCCTGTCTTTTCCAGAGCAGTCTGCAGGGTGGAGGTGGCCTCCTGCCACATTTCATCGGTGCCGGCGTATTTTTCGGGGCGCGTTGACAGTTTTACCTGGTAACGCTCGAAGCCGAAGGTGTGTATCATGAACATGGCCAGCTCAAGCACCTTCATAACTTCTTCTTCCAGCTGGGAATAACGGCAGAATATGTGAGAGTCGTCCTGGGTAAAGCCCCTTACCCTGGAAAGCCCGTGGAGGGTTCCGGATGCCTCATAGCGATATACGGTGCCTAGTTCGGCATAACGCAGGGGGAGCTCCCGGTAACTGCGTTTGCGGGAGTTGAATATCATGATATGATACAGGCAGTTCATCGGCTTGAGCAGATACTCATCCTCATCTATCACCATGGGGCTGTACAGGCTCTCCCGGTAATAGTCCCAGTGGCCGCTTTTCTTCCACAGGTCCAGCTTGGCGATATGAGGAGTATAAATTATGGAGTAGCCCCGTTTGTCATGCTCCAGCTTCCAGAAATCTTCGATAACCCGCCTGACCATGGCGCCGTTGGGATGCCAGCATACCAGCCCGGGGCCGCCCTCATCGTAGATACCGAACAGGTCGAGTTCCTTGCCGAGTTTGCGGTGGTCCCGCTTGGCGGCTTCTTCCACCATCGCCAGGTAATCTTTCAGGTCGTTATTAGTGTAAAAAGCAAGCCCGTAGATTCGCTGCAGCATGGGGCGTTTTTCACTTCCCCGCCAGTACGCCCCGGCGATGCTGGCCAGCTTGAAGGCCTTTACCCTGCCGGTCGATTCGACATGCGGGCCGCGGCACAGGTCGGTAAAATTGCCGCTGGAATACAGGCTCAGGTTTTCATCCGCCAGTTCCTGGATAAGTTCCAGTTTATAGGGCTGGTCCTTGAACAGCTCGAGCGCCTCGGCCCGGGATATCTCGCGGCGGACGAAGGGCTTGTCTGAACGGATAATTTCTTCCATTTTTTTGGTAATTACAGGTAAATCCTCGGGAGTCAGGCTCCTGGGGAGGTCAAAATCATAGTAAAAGCCGTTATCGATAGCCGGCCCGATACCGAGCCTGGCATCCGGGAACAGGCTCAACACCGCTTCGGCCATTATATGAGCGGCTGAATGGCGCATTGTTTCCAGATTATCAATTTCTGTTTTTTCGACAGGCATAGCCTTTTTCCAGAATAAGGCCCCTCATGTGTTTTAGAGGAGCCTTATAACTTACATCCTCATTTTGATAATGGAAAATTATATCAAGAATGCCCATAACAGGGCAAGGGAGCAAGGCCCCCGGTTCCTGTTATGGGCACTACTGCTTTTTAAAGGCCCTGGGTAAGAGCAACGGTCAGCATGGCTGTACCCAGAATGAGGCTGAGTATCACGATCAATACATACAGAGTCCATTCCGACTGGGTGATTCTCTTGACAACTTTTTTAACCAGGGCTTCTTCGGCTTTGGCCATGGCTTCCTCAGCGGCTTCCTTGGCCGCCCTGGCCATTTCTTCGCTCCTCGAGGCAGTCTGCTGGGCCGCATCGATGGCGGACCGAGCCGCCCTGGCGGCATCTTCGGCTTTGCTGGCCGCCTGTTCGGCTGCAGCCCGTATTGCCGCTTTCAGCGCATCGTCACTGGCATAACCGGCCTCTTCGGCCTTGCTGCGCAGTTGTTCAGCCAGTGCCGCTGCTTTTTCGGCGCTTAGCCTGGCTTCCTTGCCGGCAGCATCAGCCTGTTCAGCTAAATGCCCGGAAACATGTTTGCCGGCTTCTATCGCCTGGTCACCTGCCAGACTTCCGGCTTCTGCTTTTCTGGTAAGATCGGAGGCTAGCCTGGCGGCCAGGGATGCGGCTTCAGCGGCTTCCCGGCTGGCGGCCTCGGCTTTTCTTATTGATTCAGGGGTCTGTTTTTCTTCAGCTTCCCTTGCGGCCGCCTCGGCTTTTTCAATAGCCGCCTGGGCTCTTTTCAGGGCTTCGTCACTGGCGGCCATTGACCCTGCCATGGCGGCGGTAGCCGCTCGAGCCGATTCTTCGGCTTTGCTGGCCGCCTGCTCGGCTATGGAGCGTATGGCGGCTGCCATGGCTGCGTCACCGGCGGCATCCGCAGACTCGGCTTTTCTGAGCGTAGCCTCGGCCACCCGTGCTGCCTCCTGGGCGGCATCCTTGGCTGCCTGTCCCGCTTCTTCTGCCCTCAGGGCAACATCCCCGGTAGCCTTGGAAGCAGCGGAAAAGGCCTCATCACCGGCTATCTCTGCCAGTTCGCCTTTCCTGGCAACTTCTTCGGATAACCTGAAGGCGGTGGCGGCTGCTTTTTTGGCTTCCCTGCCGGCTTCATCAGCCTTGCGGGCAGTTTCCGGGTTCAGTTTTTCTGCCGCCTGGGCTGCGGCTGTGTTAGCCATTTTAGCGGCTTCATCGGCGGTTTTAGCCGCGGCTTTGGCGGCTTTCATGGCTTCCTCGACCGCCTGCCTGGCCAGGATAGCGGCTTCTTCGGCGCGTATAGCGGCTTCTTCGGCCTTTCTGGCGCCCTCGATGGCAGCTTCTCTGGCAGAAAGTTCTACTTCTTCGGCTTTTACAGTGGCTTCTTCGGCCGCATATTTGGCAGCCCTGGCGGTTTCTTCGGCTTTAAGCGCCGCTTCTTCGGCTCTCCGAGCGGCTTCTTCGGCTCCCGCGCTGGCTTCACGGCTGGCTTCTTCGGCTTTTCTGGCCTCTTCTGCCGCGGTTTTCTTAAAGGCGTCTGCCGCTGCTTCGGTTTCCTGGGCCAGTTTTATGGCGGTTGTTTCGGCTTTTTCCGAAGCCAGCGCGGCCTGATCGGCGGCACTGCGGGCAACCTTGGAAGCTTCCTCGGCTCTCCTTGCAGCCTCGAAAGCCGCCCTGATGCTTGCCTCCATTTCATCCAGGATACGAGGCAGGGGACTGGTCATGATCTTGGGGGGCGGCGGTGGGGGCGGCGCCGGCTCTTTTTGTGTTCTATTTTTATCGGCCATCTATACCTCCTTAACAGGCATTAATATTCAAACAGCCGTAAATACTTTATGTTAACTTTTAGACAAGAGCCGGAAATATATCTTAAGTGAGATTACATTACCTTATGGCCGGTGTCAATATGAAAAACACTGAAAAAGCGTGTTCTTAGCATATAAACTACTTTATGTAAATTAAAAGCGGGCCGCTTGCTGTAGCGGCCCGCCAGTACTTTGCTGTAAAACAGTATTAACCTATCAGGGTAAGAAGCTGCAGGTAAGGGATGATTACTATATCGAAAAATATTATCCCCAAAACAAGCCCCAGCAGATAAAGCATACCGGACAAAGAGCCCTCACCTGCCATTACATGCTGCCGGAACGGACAGCCCTCAGCCATAACCGAGAAAAACGCCATCCCGAAAGCCCCGACTATGCTTATGGGCAGCAGTACCATCGGTTCCACCTTCAAGCCCTCAGCCAGCATGGGGAAGTCCGGAACACCCGGCAGTTCGCTGGCGCCGCTTATCCACTTGACTACATTGAAACCGATGATACCCCCCACTACAATGCCGATCAAACCCTTGAGGCGGTAAGCGTCCTTAACCAGGTAGAAATCCCTCAGTCCGCTGATTGTGCAAAAGCGGGAGCGCTGGCCCATGTAACCCAGCACCAGCCCCACGATCAAAGTAGCTACTCCGATGTTGATCGGCAGATAATTGGCCAGTACCCACCCGATACCGAATGCCGCCAGTAGAAATATCGCCAGTACTAGTAAAAACATTTTACATTCGCCTCACTTTCCACTTGATATACTCACAGGAGACGATAACTCCCACCACAATCGAAGCCAGAATAATCATGGCAAAAACCATGCCGTAGGAGGAAAGTATGGCGGTGCGTATAGGGCAGGAACCCCACAACAGGCCGAAATTGATGATGATAAAACCCAGGATAAAGGCAAAAATGTTATCTCTTACCGGCCCCCTTCTGAACTTGAGTTCTTTGTTCTTGAAGGCTGCGATAGTCGAACCCAGAATAAAACCGATTGGCGTAAGAACTGGTATACCGACGAAAATGCCGTGAATGGTAAACTCGGTGCCGAATACGGTGTTGGATAGCCAGTTTACCAGGTTGGCCGGATGAGATACGGCACATACGCCGTCGCCCACAGGTGGTTGGACATTGAAAAATCCCTGGGCTATGGCTGCCAGCACACCCATGGCTATGCCGGTGAGCAATGCCATGTTGGGTATAAGCCCCAGGGACTTTTTGAGGTCGAATTCCAGCTTGCCGAGTTTTATTTTCATTCCACAACCTCCTTTTTATGTGGACAGTACTTTCCTGACAGCTTCAGGGATGTGCGGAATAAGTTCGGATATCTGCGTCGCTGGAGTGGGTTGAGCCAGCTCTCCCATATAGCGGTTAACCTGGGCTGCTTTCAGGCAGGCTTCCTGCGGGTCCATACCGCTGGAGATGAAAGCGGAAACGACACCGGTAATGGTATCGCCGGTACCGCCGATAGCTTCGAGAGCCGGCACCAGGGGTTCTTTTACCTCGCCCACAACCTTCCCATCGACCACCACATGGTCGACAGCGGCTTTGATCAGCAGGTATTTCGGGGCATCACCATGCGCGTAAGCTTCGCCGCTCAGTCTGGGAATTTCCTTATCGTCCACTTCAAAAATAAAATGCTGCACATAAGCCGGGTGGGGCGCTTCTGCATCGGCAATAAAACTGAGTTCTCCCGGGTCGGGAGTAAACAGGTCGAACTTCCCCGCCAGCCCGATCGCCTTGGCGTTGAGCAATGCCCCGGCATCGGCGATAAAAAACGGCCTGGGTTGCATTGCGTTCACCGCTTCTACCAGCTTTATAAACGGCTCCTTGGTAGGCAGCAGGTAGTGCAGCGTCAATACGTCCGGTTTGATATTGGCAATTTCGGCGGTTAGGTATTCCAGGATTTTAATAGTGCCGTCACCCATGCCGGTATCGCCATAGGTAACCAGGTGCGGGGGATCGATGCCCAGAGTCTGACAGGTGACGGATGCCGCCGAAGCCATGGCGGCAGTCCCCAGGGTTACATATTTGCCTTCCAGCACGTAATCCCCGATGGTTACCTTGTCTTTTTGGTATATATACGGCCCCTGGGTCAGGGGCATGCCGTCGATAGGTATGGTTCCTGCAATAACCAGCATCTTATTTCTTCCCCTTTTTCTTCTTTTCCTGGGCTTTCTTGAAAAGTTTTTCGGCGTTAGCGTAGGCATGCTCCAGGGTATAGGCGCAGATGGTCTTGCCGATTTCCCGGGGTTTGGGGCCTTCTCCGATGACGGTGCCGATCAGGCTCAGACCGAGCCAGGGTATATCGGGTCAGCCGCCGCCCGAAAGGTTTACGATAACACCGTCTTCCTTGCGGTAGGTGATTTTCATATTGCCGCAGCGCACCATCATGTAATCCCCGTAATCCCAGGTCTTGATCAGCTTGGTGAGGAATACCGGTACGAAGCGGGTACCCTTCGGCATAAAGAGTATATCTAGAATTATTACTTTATTTTCTTCGAGGGTGGCTTCGGCGGCATCCACATCGGCCGTGCCAACCTCGATTGCCAGGTCGCAGCCGGTGCGGTATTCGACCGGCGGAGCAACTTCCTTTATCTTGAAACCGGCTTTGTCCAGAACATGCTTGGCCCGCATGGCATGATAAATGTAATCGAAAACAATTAACGCTTTATCCCCTTCTTCTGCCATCATAGCCTCCGAGCAATAATTTATGCCTAGTTTATTACTGATACCGGTTGCTGTCAAGGATTATTTAACTAAGTAATTATAACTATTTATATTATTATTACAGTTATCCGGTTTTTATGGTCGTTTTTCCGGATTTTGTCGTAAATACTCAAACGGATGACAAAAAAACTGGGGCGGGACATGGTTCTTCCCATCCATGTCCCGCCCCTTATTCCGAAAGGAGGAATACGCTTGGAACTAGATTTTTATTACCTTGCCTGCCCCGAGCAGGGAATCGACCACTTCATACATGTTGCCGGCATGGCCGATGCCGAGTTTGTCAGTTATTTCGTAAAATGCCAGGCAGGTACCGCAGGAAACGAGATCTACCCCGGCTTCAGCCAGCAGCTCCAGGCTGTCGAGCACTTCCGAGCCTTCGCAGGTAAGGCGAACCCCGCTGTTTAAAAACAGGATCTTTTCCGGACGGGCTTCGTTTTCCCACAACGTGTTCAAAAGGGACTTCATGAGAATTCTTCCCAGTTTCACGTCCCCTTCTCCAAAGGTTTCCGAAGTAATCATAACAACGTAAGCATCGGGTACGCTTGACGATTTCAGATTCTGTTTGCCGGGTGTTATGCTGAGTAGATAATCCGGGCCCTTTTCCGCCATTTCCACGGTGGCTCCCTGGCTCCGGGCAAATCTTTTTACGTTTGCTGCTGCATTGGAATTATCAACCCGGACCTTGAAACTGGTTGCTCCGGCTTCTTCCAGGGCTTTTTTGGTTTTGAGCACCGGCTGGGGACAGCTCAGGCCGCGGCAGTCTATCTCTTTCATTAAACCCTCCGGCTTACTTTCCCGGCTTCATTACCAGTATATAATCTTCACCATCCTGGCTGGATGCTACGCTGTAGCCGGAGTTTTTACCAAGACGGGTCACATTCTGAACCGCTGTTTGTGTATCCAGGGTCACCTTGAGTTCCTTACCGGGATTTTCCTCCATGGCCTTTTTGGTTTTAACCACGGGTACGGGGCAGGAATAGCCCCTTACATCAACTTCGACCGACATTTATTTATCTCCTTTTGATGAAACGGCGCAAATGCCGCTCCATTCGCACAAATACTGTTTAAAAACCGCTGGAAATACATCGATAATCCGGGCTACTTTGGTTGCCGGCGTCGGGTCGGCCATTTTACCGCCCATGCGGTTGCTTTTGGCTGCCAGAATACCCGCTTCAACCGGGTCGACTCCGGCAAAAACGAAGGCGCTGGTAAGCCCGGTGATGGTATCACCGGTGCCGCCGATAGCTTCCAGTACCGGCACGTTGGGCTCTTCTATAGTAGCCATAATACTGCCGTCCCTGGCGATATAATCCCTAGCGCCCTTGACAACCATCACGCCGGCTGCGCTCTTATTCCTGTAGGCGGCAGCTATCAGTTCCGGCACGTCCTCTATCTCCGAACCGAACAGGTGGTTGGCTATATAGGCAGGGTGGGTGGCCGCCGGGTCTGCCAGGAAGGCTATTTCGGACGGGTCAGGAGTGAATACGTCGAACTTTTCCGCCAGGCCGGCGGCTTTGGCGGCATACATTGCGCCGGCATCGGCTATCAAAACGGGGGGTTTATCCATCTTTTCGACTTCTTTTACGAAAAGTGTCAAAAGGTTCATGAACGGCTGGCAGTAATGCAGGGTAACTACGTCTTGCTGGAGGGAAGCAATTTTTTCAGTAAGGTAGCGGTACATCAACCGTGTGCCATCACCCTTGCCGATATCACCGGCCACCACCACATACGGCGGCTCGATACCCATGTATTCGGTTGCCGCCAGGGCGGCGCTTATCATGGCGCCGGTCCCCTGAATGCGGGAAAATTCCTGTCCGTCGGCAACAAGCATGTCGCCTTGCCTTTTCACCGGGCCGGCAATCAGCGGCATATCCTTTTGCGGTATGGTGCCTGCGATCAACAGCATCGTCTAATTACCTCCATTCCAGACAGTAAGGGCTTCCTCGTAAGCCCGGTCCAGCATCAGGGCACACAGGGTGTAGCCCAGTTCGGAAGGCTTGGGAGCCTCGTTGAGCTTCTTGTCCACCATTTCAGCATGAAGGTAGGGTATGTCGGGGCACCCTCCGCCGGAAGTGTTGACGATTACCCCGGTGGCCTTTTCGAAAGCCAGCTTCATGTTGCCGGCTTTTATCATCAGCCACCTGCCGTAATCGGTGGTTTTAACCACCGAAATCAGTTCGGCTGCGCCTTCCGTGGTAGAAAGGATATTCATATAATGTACATCCTTTTCTTTGAACAGCCTTTCGATGCCGGCTTTTTCCACCAGGTTGATTACTACCCCCAGGTCGCACCCCATCCGGTACTTGGGTGGTGGAGCGATTAGCTTGACTTCGTATCCACCGGCTCTCAGCACTTTTTCCGCCTGAATTGCCTGGCTTACATCTTCGAATATAACCAGGCCGCCGCCATCCACGCTCTTTTTACCGTTGTTGCCCATACCGTTATGTAAACCTCCTTATGCTTTACGCATAGTAAACCCGATTATCAAACAAAATGCCCAGCCCGCAGCTACGGCGGCAATGCTCCAGGTGTTGATGCCCGCAGGGCCGGCTGCAACGGCAAAATTATGAGCTACAGCCGCACCGGCAATAAGACCTAAAACTGTCATGCCGGCATCGGTATCGCCCTCACCGGCAATAATAAGGCTCCTGAAAGGACAACCACCAATCTGGGTGGCGGCAATGCCTATCAAGCCCATACCTAGAAAGTTCCAGAGATGATCGGTATGAGCTATTGGCTGGTTGGTAAAACCCCAGTGGTAAATGCCGTCGGCGGCAAAATTACCGGCGATATAGTTGGTAATCAGAGCGGCAATGAATAAAGCAATAAGGCCGCTGCCCAGATGAAAGTCCCTCACCAGAAACATATCACGCCATCCGCCGACCGAGCAAAACCGGGTGCGCTGGCCGATAAAACCGATAACAGCGCCTATGCCCAGGGAAGCAAATAAAGGCATTGCCATGGAACCGGGGCCGGATTCACTCTGGAAGATAAAGGCCGGGACAGCAATTGCCAGCACCAGCAGAACAACCATCATGCCGGGCATGATAGCCCCGGCAGTATTGCTCATGGGCTTAGCCCTGCCAAGATTGAAACCTCTCTTCAGAAAAAAGGTACCTGCCAGTATTCCGAATATCAGTCCGGCAAACGCGGTCAAACCGTTAAGGTCGCCGCCTGCCAGCCTGAGCAGCATCCTGAGCGGGCAGCCCAGGAAAACCAGGGCGCCGATCATCATGCACATACCCAGAACGAATCTGATAATGGGTGAAGAGCCACCCCTCGGCCGCCATTCCCGGAAAGCCAGGGCGACGACAAAAGCCCCCAGGGTAAAACCCATAATTTCAGGCCTTAAATATTGAACGACTGATGCCTGATGGAAACCCAGGCCTCCGGATATGTCCCGCAGGAAACATGCAGAACAAATACCCATGTTGGGCGGGTTGCCCCAGTTAACGGCCAAAGCGGCAAGTATACCAAACACCGTTCCACCGAGGATGATCCATTTTTTCGACATCAGGCTGGATATCATGCCCATTAACATTCTCCTTGTACTATAAGAATTTTATCCGATTATTATAAAATATTCCAATTCAGTTAAACTTAAGGCGCACACCTCCTTGATTTTTACTTTGCTGATAATACTATCATAAAGATTATTTCATTTCAATATAAATAGTCCTTATTATTCTGAATAATATTGACACGAACGCCATGTTGTTCTAGATTAGGAATCATCAGGGAATAACAATGGCCGAAGAAATACAAAACAAAGTCGATGTGCGCGGCAAAAAACCGCCCGAACCCAACATTATCCTCAAGGATGCGCTGGAAAGCGCCGATATCGGGGCGCTGATAGAAGTCACCGGCGACAAGATGTCTTCAAGAAGCGTGCAGCGTTTTGTAAGGATGCGCGGGCATGAAACGGTCAGCGTCGAAGAAGGGGAAGATTCATTTACTATGGTGGTAAAGAAGGTAGCCGGCACCGGGGACCTGCCCCTGGATTGCATATTGATCAAAGATTAACTGGTTATAATGGGGAAGCGGGGATTTGAACCCCGACGCCTTGCGGCACATGATCCTAAGTCATGCCTGTCTGCCAGTTCCAGCACTTCCCCGGCGGGTTATTATAACATCCTAACATCATTTTGGTTAAGCTCATTTCCACATCCTCGTAAATGGTATAATGTGTTAACTTCTCCCGCTTGAAAAGTCCGGAGGTTTCGGAAATGAAAAAATGGATACTGGTGTTTATATCCCTGGTAATCGTTGCCTCTGTCGGAGGCATTAATGTATTTTTTTACTTCCGGCAGTCGAGTCAGCTCGAAAACGCACTGAGCCGCATCGACCAATTGGAACAGGCACAGGCCGAGCAGCGCTCGGCCCTCGAGTCATCAGTTCAGCAAGTCCAAACCCTGGAGAGTGGACTTGAACTGGTCAGCCAGGACCTAGCTCTGGTCGAAACCGGAATCGAAGACCTCAAGCAGGCCGTCAGCGATATCGGTGCGGATTTCGGCTTTATGAATGACAGCATTAGAAACCTCTCAAGTGAATTGGATAGTGTAAAATCAATTCTTTCCACAATCGGTTCCGATTTTGTAAGTGCAGCGGCAATTGCCCGGGAAACGGAGCCGGTAATCGTATACATAGAAGCCAGCCTGTTCAGCTTCAAAGTGTCCGGCTCAGGCATCCTGGTGAGCCGGGCCGGGCATGTCATTACCAACTATCATGTAATAGAAGGCATGAATTCTATTCACGCCACCTCGAGCACCGGCCAGAGGTTTGCCGCTGAGGTGCTCGGTTTCGATGCCGGCAGGGACATTGCCCTTCTCAAACTGGATTCACCGCGGCTTGATTTCCCATCCGCCAGGTTGGGTGATTCGAGCCAGCTGGCTTCCGGCCAGGATGTGCTTGCCCTGGGTTTCCCCTACCCGCTGGGGGACGATATTCCCGGCAATATGTCGGTTACCCGGGGAGTTGTGTCTGCCATAAGAAGCTTCGATGGCTATGAGTATATTCAGACCGATGCCGCCATAAACCCCGGCAACAGCGGAGGAGCCCTGGTTAACCTGGCTGGTGAACTGGTGGGTGTCAATGTAGCCAAGTATGTCGATATCGATATAGAAGGCATTGGCTTTGCTATCCCGGTAGACGATATCAAAAGTTTTATCCTGGAACATGTGGGGTAGGATACCAGCTTGCTTTATATGTGGCTGTTTCTGGCCGGCTCCAAGGGTTACCAGGAAAGACTGGGGTACGTGGTTACCACCTGTCCGGACTGTGGTGTGCGCGACCTGTTCACGGTAGAACAGGAGCGCAAGAAGTTTACAATATACCTGGTGCCTACATTCCAGTACTCGAAAAAGCAGTACATGGTTTGCCCCAACTGCCGGGAGGTATTCGATGTAGCCGAGGAAATAAAAGCCGAGCTGCACAAGAAACTGATAAGCCAGGAACAGCTCTCCGAAGCGATAAAAAAGGGCCGCCTGGATAAACTGCTGCAAAAAGGCAGACGCACCGGTAAAAGTAAATAACGCCGCTTGAAACGTATGCTGAATAATTGTTAAGGTTTTAAACGAAAAACATGACTATTGCTCAAAATGTCAGGCAACTGCTTGAAGAACTGCCGCCTCATGTCGAACTGGTAGCGGCAGTAAAAACGCGTACTCCGGCAGAAGTGGTGGAGGCAATTGAAGCCGGTGTCACAGCCATCGGACAAAATTACCTGAATGAAGCCGAACGGGTTTACGCAGTGGTCGGCCACCGGGTCAAGTGGCATTTCATCGGACGGCTGCAGAAAAATAAAATCGGCTCCGTTGTATCCATCTTCGACATGATTGAAACGCTCGACAGTCTGGAACTCGCCAGGGTAATCGACCGGGAATGCGCGCTGGCGGGAAAAATGATGCCGGTTCTGGTCGAAGTAAACAGCGGCGAGGAACCCCAGAAGTCGGGAGTGCTTCCTGGAGAACTTGCCAGCTTTATTGCCCGGGCCGCAAAACTTAAACACATCAAGGTTGCCGGCCTTATGACCATGGGACCTCTCTCCCTGGAACCGGAAGACTACCGCCCTTACTTTGCCACTACCAGGCAGATGTTTGAGATGATTAGGGGGCTGGGAATTCCCCGGGTCGATATGCGATACCTGTCCATGGGTATGACGGATTCTTACCGGGTGGCTATCGAAGAAGGGGCTAATATGATCCGCATCGGCTCCAAATTGTTCGGCCCGCGAATTTAGGCGCCGTAGGCGTTCTGAAGGCTGTCTACTATCTCATCCAGTTGCGTAAAGCCGGAAAAAGGAACGCCTAACGTGTCCAGCCGCGTAACCAGTGAATCGGTGGCAAAAGCCTGTTCGGCTAACCTTGCCGCGGGTGCGTCGGAAGCCCCGTTGCCGGCATAAATCAACCGGTAACCCTTCTCCATGAAAAAGCGCGAATAAGTTTCCTTGAAGCCGTCATCCAGCAGGCTCCCATCCGGGCTCCGGTAAACCGTTTCGATATGCTCGTTGCCGAACTCCGAGCTTGCCGAATAGACCTCAATTTCGTCCAGGTTCAAGTCAGCCATTATAGCCCGGATATAAAAATCCAGCCCGTTGGAGACTACCACGAAGCGAATATCTTTTTGCCGGCAGTAATCGACCAACCGTGATAATCCGGGACGAATCTGGTAATTCTTTAGAACGTAATCTTCAAGGACGGCTCTTTCTTCGTTTACCAGACGGAAAGCCCTGGTATTGAACTGGCCGACGGTTATACGGCCGCTCTTATAATCTTCCAGTACCGCACGCCAGTCTCCCCGGGCGTATTTATCCAGAATGAGAAAGCTTATATCGTCTACGGTGATAGTGCCGTCAAAATCGGACTGGAAGAGCAACGGTGAAGTGTTAATTAATTCGCGCATCGACGAGGTCTGAAGTCTCCATATCTGTAGAATCTATCTTAAACAGTTTTTCCGAATTCTCGATGTGATCCGTATACAGGATGCCGTCAAGATGGTCAATTTCATGTTCCAGAGCCTGGGCCATCAGGTCCACGGCCTTTATCCTGACAGGCTTGCCGTCCACGTCCAGCCCTTTGCAAACCACCGAGACGGAACGCATTACCAGGCCCTGGCAGCCGGGAATACTGAGACAGCCTTCCATTATTTCCCGCTCGCCTTCCCTCTTGATTATTTCAGGGTTGACTATGCCGAAAGGCTCATCATCCGGCATCTGGATGACGATCAAGCGCAGGGATTTACCGACCTGGGGCGCAGCCAAACCAACCCCGCCTTCCTCCTGCATGGTCTGAATCATATCCAGGATAAGCTGTTTCACTGATGAATCAACAGCCGGAATCCTGACACATTTTTTTCTGAGGACGGGGTCGGGAACTATACGCACTTTCAACGCAGCCATTTAATTTAATAATATCACAATTCGGGGGAATTTGACTAACAAAAAACCGGGCGGGGTTGTCCCCGCCCGGTAAAAGTCCTGTCTGCCTGGTTAGATTCTAGGCACAAGCCAGGATGGCTTTTTTAACCATGGCCTTGGCAAGCTGGATCATGTACTTGTTCTTGCCGATAGACAGGGTGCCGGTATCGGCTTCTTCAGCTGCCGCAGCAGCATTGGCTTCATTGATGGTTT
>Ga0209270_1000567_pt1 | contig 74141 bp, 65 predicted proteins | sample MTBAKSrepl1MetaG_FD_187456 | JGI IMG/M metagenome (GOLD analysis project Ga0209270, IMG submission 187456) | Enrichment culture microbial communities from Arthur Kill intertidal strait, New Jersey, USA, that are MTBE-degrading - MTBE-AKS1... | ecosystem: Environmental > Aquatic > Marine >... | reverse complement strand
CTGCATATTCCGGTGATTTCGGCCAGCCGTTCCGATTGATTCCGGTCAGTCATTCCGGCCATGATGGCCAGTAGTCGGAGCGAAGCGACGCTGGGTTCTGGTCATTGTTTACATTATAACTCCGTATTTTGGGAGTGGTTTCTTCGGAGCACGTCGGCCGGACAGGCGGCGCGCCGAGAATGGGCCCATCCAAAGCTCGTCGGAGGCGCGCCGCTGCAGGCCGGACGGTGTGCTCCGACAGTTCCGCAGGCGGCTTCTCTTCCCGATTCACCGAACGTGCCGAACTTACCTCAAGGTTGGTATTTTTTGCGCATTGATTCTCCTTTCAGTTGAATTTTATAGGCATTATGGACCAGGCGGTCCAGAATAGCGTCAGCCAATGTTGGATCGCCGATGATCTCATGCCAGTGGTCGACGGGGACCTGGGCTGTAACGATGGTGGACTTCAGGCCGTAGCGGTCTTCAAGCAATTCCAACAGATCGAGGCGCTGTTGCTGGTTGAGCTTATGCAAGCCCCAGTCGTCCAGGGTCAAGAGGTCTGCCCGGGCGTAGGCGGCCATGACGTTTGGGTACCGGCCGTCTCCCCTGGCGATGGTCAGTTCGTCCAAAAGATTGGACAGCCGTCGGTAGAGAGCCGGATGCCCCTCCAGACAGGCCTTGTGGGTCAACGCGCAAGCCAGATAGGTTTTACCCACGCCGGTGGGTCCGGTGATGATGACGCTGCGATGGTCTCTTATCCAGACGCAGGAGGCCAGAGACATCATGAGTGACTTGTCCAGCCCTCTTGGCTGGCCATAATCGATGTCCTCCATGCAGGCCTGAAGGCGTAAATTCGCTTTTTTAAGCCGGGTTGCGAGCCGGCGGTTTTCTCTTTCGTTCGTCTCTCTGTCCACCATGATTCCGAGTCGTTCTTCAAACGAGAGTGAGTTGGCGTCGGATGTGGCCATCTGTTCCTCGAGAACTCTGGCCATGCCCCAAAGCTTCATGGCTTTCAGTTTCTCCAGTATGGGATGCGTCAGCATTGCGGTCTCCTTTCTGAGCGGCGTAATAGTGGGTTCCCCTGATGTTTGGGTGTCTTACGGGGCTGTGATCGATTCCCTCCTCATGAGAGGGGCGCCGGTCCAACCCGTTTTTCAGGATGGACTGGACGCTCTTGAAGCTTCTGGCTTTTATAGTCAGGGCCCTTTTACAGGCGGCCTCCACCCGCTCGTCGCCGTAGCTCTTGGTTAAGCGCAAGATGCCGAGAATCGACCGGAAGCCTTGCTGAGGATGAGGCCTGCTTTCCATGATGAGTTGCGCCAGTTCGGCTGTGGAGGGACCGATTTTGGAGGCCCAGTTGAGCAGCCGTTCGGGAGTCCACTTCAGGTATTGACGGTGCGACCTGGGCATGTGCTCGGCCAGGGTGGTAAAACCGCCCCTTTTATCGTTGCGGCGATGGCTTGCCACCCGCCTGCCCTTATAAAAACATTCCACCGTGTTGGCCGTGATTCTGACATCCAGTTGCTTGCCCACCAGTCGGTAATGGACGCTGTAGTAATGACGGTCCACTTCCACGTGATAATCGATGTTGACCCTGGCCTTCTTCCACTCGGCGTACTGATACGGAGTTTGAGGCAATGGCCTCAAGGCGGGCTTGTCCAGAGTCTCAAACAGGGCGCGGCGGCTGCCGGGGAGCTTTTTAAAAGGCCGGTCATTCAGCTTTTCCAGAAGCTTGGAAATGAACCGGTTGAGTTCGGCCAGGCTGAAAAAGGTCTGATTTCTCAAGGCGGCCAGGATCCATCGCTCCACCAGTTGCACCCCGGCCTCCGCCTTGGCTTTGTCTCTGGGCTTTCGGGCCCTCGCCGGCAGGACAGCCGTGCCGAAATGGGTGGCCATATCCTGGTAGGTGGGATTGATGTCCGGTTCATACCGGCAGGCTCTGCTGACACCCGACCTGAGATTATCGATGACCACCAGTTCGGTAACCCCGCCCAGATAGAGAAAGGCTCGCTGGTGGGAAGCGATCCAGTCGGGCAGGCTTTGCGTCCAGGTGGCTTCGGCGTAGGTGTAGTTGCTCGCCCCCAACACGGCCACGAAGACCTGGGCTTCTTTCACCTCGCCCGTGGCCGGATCCACCACCTTCGCCGTCTGCCCGCAGTAGTCCACGAAGAGCTTCTCGCCGGCCTTATGATCCTGGCGCATCCAGACATTGAGTTTGCCTCGCCATTTGCGATACAGCTCGCAGAATTGACTGTATTGATAACCCTCGGGATGCCGGGCTTTATACTCTTCCCACAACAGGACCAGCGTTACGCTCTTGCGCTTAAGCTCCTCGTGGATCTTTGACCAATCGGGACGGGGACGCCCTGAGAAAGCATGATCCGGCAGAGGGAAAAATTGCTGCGCAAGCCTTTCATCTTCCATATCCCCGGGCAACGGCCAGGACAGACCGGCCGCCCTGGCCCGGCTCACATAATCAGCCACCGTAGTTCGCCCAATGCAACATATCTGGGCGATCTGCCGATTACTTAAACCGTTGGCCTTCAGTCGCAATACTTCTTTGATCTTTCGCACTGACAACCTCCTTGCGGCCATCTGCACCTCCTCGTCAATGTGGGATGATGCAGCATAACCGCTTGGGCTGCCCAGCGCCTCTTGATCCTATTGGATCAAACCTGGCTTCACAAAGATACTATGTGGCCGGATTGCTCCGGAATCGGTGGCCGCTTTGGACCGGAATGGGTGGCCGGATTACTCCGGATTAGGTGGCCGGAATGGATCGGAATACGCACCAACCTGACGATCTCAAATTCTGTCGGGGTAAAATATCCCAGGGAGGAATGTCTGCAGCTGCGATTGTAAAAGACCTCGATAGACCAAAAGATATCACTCCGCGCCTCCTGCCGGGTACAATAGAATCGGTGGTTGACCAACTCAGTCTTGAGAGCGCAGAAGCGGTTCCCGACATTCAGCGCTGACATACTGGCTGCCCCGATCCGGGTGATGGATCAAGCCCAGTCACGGCTGGCGACGGTCTACCGCCATATGAAAAGCATCCAGCGCTACCGCCCTGCTCATGCGGCTGGACAAGGACCAGCCTGCGATGAACAGAGCAAGCCACACGTAATAGCCACTGGGCGACACCTCCAGCGCCCGACACATCGCCGTGTCTGAAACCGACCGGAATGGTCCCGGATAACTGGTATCTCACCTGGGCATCCGCGAGAAGACGCCTACCGCCTTTTTTGGGATGTCCCGCTCCTGCCGTAAAATCTCGTTCTCCCTGCCAAGATGGGCGGGTTCCTCATCCCGCGGTCTCAACCTGCCTTTGCCCGGAAAGGCCTCCAGCGGGGCTTTCTCAAATTGCTTCTTCCAACGGCCCAGCACGCTCTCGAGTATCCCGAGGCGCCTCGATGCCTGGGCAATGCTCAGCCCCCCTGCTCTCATCAGTCCAACTGCTTCCAGCTTGAACTCCCGACTGAAAGACTGAAACTTCGACGCTTCTTGACCATGCAACACTTCCAGACTCTTTATACGTCCTTTTCGAGGTTTTCATAAATCCGGGGGAACTTCACGCATTAGTTTATTATTTTTTTCTCTATACTTTTCTTTGGATATACACAATTATAATAATATTAACCTATTTAAATAGCCATATTTTTAAATATTATAATTTATTCCTTGACAGGCTCGCTTAACCTCTGTACACAAAATCCCCATACCTCCAACATACAAATGAGATTACAAGACATGTTTAAGGCCGTTCCCAGAGGCAAAATTTCCTTGAATATCGTCCGCCAGATGCGCGAAGCCATACTGGACGGAAAACTGCAACCAGGAGACCAGCTCCCCCCTGAAAGCGAACTACTCACTAAATTCGGCGTCAGCAAACAGACCCTGCGTGAAGCCCTGCGGGCGCTGGAAAGCATGGGATTTATTCAAATACGTAAAGGCGCGGGAGGCGGTCCCACGGTCATGGAAGTCGACATGGAAACCGCGCGCGACTCCATCGCCAACTTTCTCTTTTTTAAAAATGTTTCCATTCATGATTTGTCCGAAGCGAGAAGAATATTCGAACCGTACCTTGCGCGTCTTGCGACGAAACACCTGGAAAAAGAGGACCTGGAAAAACTTAAGCGCATGAACGACTCTTTGGAAGCGGCGCTCGGACGGGGCGAAGATATAACCGGTGGAAAAGATGAAATCGACTTCCACGTGACGCTCGCCGAAGCGAGCGGCAACCCTGTCCTGGTTTTGATTCTCGATTTCGTGAACAGCCTTTTGGTGGACATCAAGCTTCACCTCAAGCCTGACCTGAAATTTTCACGCCATGTCTACGAATCCCACATAAGAATACTTGACGCCATTCTCGCCGGTGACGGCAAGGCCGCCGCCGACGCTATGTACGACCATGTTTGCCAGGTTGAGGAAGGATTGGAGGAACTCCAAGCCAGGAAAGACGCGGAGGAGTCGCCCGATCTTTTAGACATCCCACATTGATGGCGAAGTAAAAACGCCATAGGAGGAACGGATCATGATCAACGCGCGACCATTTCGAGTTCCGTCTACGATACAATTCGGCCTGAACGCGGCTGAGGAGGCTGGGACGGAAGCGAAACGCCTTGGAGCGAGCAAGGCCATGGTGGTGACGGATTCCGTGCTCTCTTCATTGGGAACCATCGAACCGATCGTCAACTCACTCAAAAGCGCCGGCGTAAGCGCGGTCATGTACGACGGCGTGAACAGCGAACCCACGCTGAATCACGTGAGCGAAGGACTCGATATTCTCAAGAAAGAGGGTTGCGACATCATCATCGCGTGCGGCGGAGGCAGCCCCATTGACGCCGCCAAGGCCATTTCGGCCATGGCCACCAATACGGGCGCAATCGAGAATTACATGGGGCTCGGTAAACTGGAAAAGCCCGGCGTCCCGGTCATAGCTGTGCCGACCACCGCCGGCACCGGCAGCGAAGCCACCATATTTACCATCATAACGGACACCAACCGGGACGTGAAGATGCTCATCGGCAGCCCCTTTCTGATGCCTGTGGCCGCCCTGGTGGATCCGTTGCTGACCTTGAAAATGCCCCGCGGCATTACCGCGGGTACCGGGTTGGACGCGCTCACGCACGCCATCGAGGCGTACGTGTCGGTGAAGGCCCAACCCATGAGCGACGTCATGGCTCTCTCGGCCATCGGCCTGCTCAGCGAATACCTCCCCCAGGCCTGGGCCAACCCCGATAACGTGGAGGCCCGTTCGCAGACGCTTCTGGGCGCGCTTCAGGCCGGTATCGCCTTTTCCAACTCCTCGGTGGCTCTGGTGCACGGTATGTCCAGACCGGTCGGCGCCAACTTTCATGTACCGCACGGCGTCTCCAACGCCGCCCTGTTGGGTGTGGTCATGCGGTTTTCGCTCATCGGCGCCCCAGACCGCTACGCCGACATAGCCGAGGCGCTCGGTCTGCGGGTCGACGGGCTTACGGCCATGGAAGCGGCGCTGGTGGGAGCGGAAGCGGTGCAGGACCTGATTGAACTCCTTGAAGTGCCCAGCTTATCCAACCTCGGGGTGGAGAAGGACAAACTGGACAAGCTGGTTTCCAAAATGGCCGAAGACGCCATCGCCAGCGGCAGCCCCGGCAATAACCCACGCAAGGCCACCAAAGACGAGATTATTCAACTGTATTACGAAGCGCTGTAATCACCACGCGACCGCAGCTGGAACGAAATTCCTACAGGAGGGAAAAGTATGTCTATTCAGATCATGAAAAACTTTGTCAACGGAGAATGGGTGCAATCCGATTCTTCCACCTTTGGAGATGTCTGGTGCCCGGCGACCGGCGAAAAAATCGCCCAGGTTCCCTACGGCACCAAGGAGGATGTGGACAAGGCCGTCAAAGCCGCCAAGGACGCTTTTTGGGATTGGCGGAGCACTCCCCCGTTGACCAGAGCGCGTTACCTTTTCCGGATCAAGGATTTGCTGGAGGAAAACTTTGAGGACATCGCCAGAACGCTGGTGCGGGAACAAGGCAAGGCCATCGACGAATCGCGCGGTGAAGTGCGCCGGATGATCGAAAACTGCGAGCACGCCACCGGCGTCACCACCCTCATGACCGGCTATTGCCTGGAGGACATCGCCAAGGGCATCGACTGCTACGCCGAACCGCAGCCCATCGGCGTATTCGGGGCGATTGTGCCCTTTAACTTCCCGGCCATGGTTCCCTGGTGGTTCATGCCCTACGCCATTGTTTCGGGCAACACCTTTATCGTAAAGCCCTCCGAACAGGTGCCCATGACGCAGACCAGGATCTTCGAAGTCATCGAAGACGCCGGGCTTCCCGAAGGCGTGGTGAACATGGTTCACGGGTCGCGGGACGTGGTCAACGCCATGCTCGACCACCCGGACATCGAAGGCATTTCCTTTGTGGGCTCCACACCCACGGCCAAGTACATCTACGAACGATGCGGCGCCACCGGCAAACGCGTGCAATCACTGGGCGGCGCGAAAAACTGCGTCGTAGTCATGCCCGACGCCAATCTGGACGCCAGCATGCCGTCGCTGATCACTTCCTTTTATGGTTGTTCGGGCCAGCGCTGCTTGTCCGGCTCCATCCTGGTGACCGTGGGCGACGCCGCGGAGCCGGTCAAGGAAAAATTCTCGGCCGCGGCGGCGGCGTTGCGGGTGGGCGACGGATTGGACGAAAAGACCCAGATGGGCCCGGTGGTCAGCGCCGCGCACAAGCAGCGGGTGCTCGGTTATATCGACCACGGCCTGCAGGATGGCGCCGATCTCATCCTGGACGGACGCGATTTCAAGGTCGACGGCCTTGAAAACGGCTTCTTTGTGGGCCCCACCATTTTCGATAACGTAAAACCGGATATGAAAATCGCCCGGGAAGAAATCTTCGGGCCCGTGGTGAGCATGGTCCATGCGAAGAACCTCGATGAGGCCATCAACCTGGTAAACTCCCGCGGCTTTGCCAACGCGGCGTGCATATACACCAGCAGCGGACCGGCTGTGCGTGAGTTCAAGTACCGCGTCAAACCGAGCATGGTCGGCGTGAACATCGGTATCGCCGCTCCCATGAGCTTCTTCCCCTTCGGAGGCGCCGGCGACTCATTATTCGGCGACGTTAAGGGACACGGCCGGGAGATCTTTCAGTTTTACACCGACAACAAAGTAGTTATTCAGCGCTGGTTCTAAACGCGCTGACGGGAGTCTTTTCGATGCCATTGGAAAATTTCGGAAGCATACTAACCTTCGCCGCGCAGCTTGAGGAGCTGGACAGCGCTTTTTATTCGGCCGCGGCGTCCAACCCCAATTGCGTACAGCATAAAACGCTCTTTGAAGAACTTGCCGCCAATGAGAAGAAAAACGAGAAAAATGTTTTACGGGCTCGACGTGAGAACGTTACGGAGATGATTCTGGAACCGATCAAGGATTTTGCCAGAGATCCCTTTGTGGTCGACCGTGAAGGCGCGCAAAACATGAATCTGGAAAACGCGCTCGATATGGCGCTTAAACTGGAAGAAAAGGCGATCGACTTCTACAATCAAGCGGCGAATAAACTCAAAGCGTTACCAGAGATTTCCCGTTCGTTGAAGACCCTTTCCAAAAAGCGGTCGAAGAACAAGGAAACGTTAGAATCATTGTTATAGGCTGGCGTATCAATGTCAACAAGACTTGATATCCAAGGATTCCAAACACAACAACGACACTTAACTCAAACCACCGGAAAGGAGGGATGAATAAGGGAAGCGATACCATAGGGCAGCCAGATAGTGGCTATAACAATCAGCAGATACCGTGCAGAGATACCTTAATCTTGTTGCTCCGACGATGGAACTCCAAAGAAATCTCGCTTGGATCGTGTACAATGGAAGGAGTCGGTGATGAAAAGAAAATTGTTTATCGTGGCCATCATTATTGCGCTCATTATTACAAGCTTCGGTATTGCCACTGCTAAGGAATCAAAAAAGAAAGCGAATCTAGATTTCAAGAAGAAGTTCAGATGGACCTGCCAGTCAGGATGGCAGGGGGCGACATATCTGCACGCAAATGTCGTCGACTGGGCAAAACGGGTTGAAGAAATGAGTGGCGGGAGGATCAAGATTGACGTGCAGCCAGGGGGAGCCATCGTCAAACCGACCGAAATCTACGAATCGGTAAGAACAGGAGCGATCGAAGTCGGTCATTGTTGGGCCGGATTTTGGATGGCTAATAATATGACTTCGACCCTTGTTTGCAATTCTCCCGCTTTTAACGATTTTACGGGTTATTTGACGTATATGTTGGCCGGCGGAGGATTTGAATATCTGGAAAAGATGCGCAAGGGAGAAGTGAAAAGCATCTTTGCCGGAATGTTGACATGGGAACCAGGCATGTGGGCCAACAGGGAACTCAACACGTTAGAAGACTTTAAAGGTTTAAAATACAGAGGCCCCATTCATAACTGTGACATGATGCAGACACTCGGCGCTAATTCAGTATGGATCCCGCCGGGAGAAATTGTCAGTTCATTGCGAACAGGCGTTGTTGACGCCGCCGAATACTCCACGCCTCAAGCCGACTCTTCAATTGGGTTTCAAGAAGTCGCCAAGTATTATTACTTTCCGGGTATTCACCAGTACGTGCTGGCGCTGGACTTGATCATTAATAATAATGTTTGGGAATCACTCCCGGACGACCTCAAGGCAATAGTCATCGGAGCCGCCCACCAGGCCATTACCGATACGTATACCAAGCACATGATGGCTGACATGGACGCTATGGATAAACTGAAGGAATACGGCACACAAATTCGTAGGTTCAGTCCTGAAATCCAGAACTACATGATTGATACCTATATCAAACTGTACAACGAGAAATATGCCGAAGATGTAAAGAAAAATCCTGATTTCCGGGAAGCCTGGGAGCATCAGAAAAAATTCCTCGCGCGCTATTTGCCCTACAGAGATTTGAACCGTATTGAATGGAAAGACAAATACGAATTCTACGAAAAAATAGGCGCAGTTAAATATTTGTCGGATGGCAAATATTAGAGGAGGCCAACCATGTGCCGTGGAGAGGTTAGAAAAAGTCCGAAAACTCCTTTGATTTGATATAACGCCCTTGCCGATAGAGCTTTTAAATACAAAGGAGAAATCGGACTAAACCTAACCGTAACACACTTTTACTGTATATGCCAGGCATATGCCGGGACATGCTCTTGACTCACAACCTCAGACCCACGGTCAGGACTATTGCCGACAGATTCGATAATCTTAAGAAGATATCGTTCGTCGGCAATAGTCAAAAAACCGTGTCGACTCATCTCTACGTGGCGCTCGAAGATTGCCATGCGTTTGATATTAAAAACATTTGCAAAATATAGGGCAATGACGGCAACGCCGTTGTCCCTGCGCGCCCCGTGAGCTTATTGCATCCCCTCCCAAGAGGAGCCAAACCTGACTATCGCTGGTATTAGCGCAGGCGTACTCCTCGTGAGAGGAATTAAAGCTTGTTCCGGGTCCCCACTCCGGCGCTTTCCGGTAAACAACCAGAGTTGGTGATCGTGACCACTACCATTAAATGAATGGGGAGGGCCAGATGAAGTTCACTCGTTTGATAGATTCAATTTCTCAGTATACTGGACGTATATTGATTTTTTTGATGATCCCAATGATATTAGTCACAGTGTATGACGTTATACTCAGGTATTTTTTTGGCGCTCCAACCGTATGGGCTTATGAGACCACCTGGATGATATACGCCGCCTTTTTCGTGTTAAGCGGCGGATACACATTGTTACATGGGGGCCATATAAGCGTCGATGTGCTCTTCCTCAAATTGAAACCCAGGACCCAAGCGCTCCTGACTGCGATATACTTGTTGGTCCTGCTCCTGCCTTTCACCATTGTGATAATCATATGGTCTGTTCCCTGGGCCTGGCACTCAACGGTGGCTTTAGATTGTGCGGAGCACACCACATGGAGGCCATACCTGTATCCCATCAAATGGACCATGCCGATAGGCTTCGCGCTCCTAGCGCTGCAAGGTATTTCCGAGATCATTAAAAATTTTCACGCGGCCGTGAAGAAGGGCTCTTAAAAGCCGAACACCATGAAGGCTTGCTTGCAGTACGCGCCAATATCGAAAGGTGACATCTAAAGCACCAGTTGAGCTTCTCCAAAAACGGTAATGAAAGGAGACTCCTCGCAATGAGTCCTGAAATTTTATCTCTCTTAATGCTGGCAGGAGTATTGATACTCTCTGTCGCAGGAGCGCCGGTCGCATTTTCTCTGGCTTCATTGGCGATTGGCTTTGGGCTCTTAGGAATAGGGCCCACAATATTTCCATTGTTTGTAAACAGAATCTTCGGATTGATGAACAACTCCGTGTTTCCGGCAATTCCTCTTTTTATTTTTATGGGGTTCATTCTGGAAGGTTGCGGGATAGCGGAAAAGCTGTATGACGCCCTTTACGGGCTTATGGGAAGAATGCGAGGCGGCATTGCCATCACTACGGTAGTGATCTGCACTATGTTTGCGGCCTGTACGGGCGTAATCGCCGCATCCATTGTAACCATGGGAGTTATTGGTCTTCCTGGGATGATCAACAAGGGGTATTCCAAGCATCTCGCCGCCGGCTCCATCATTGCGGCAGGTACTCTAGGTGTTATCATTCCTCCCAGTATCGTCCTGATAATCTATGGAACCATTTCTACTCTATCGGTGGCAAAACTATTTGCAGCGGCAATTATTCCCGGCCTGATGCTTGCGTTGCTTTTCGTTATCTACATTCTTATCGCGTGCTTTGTCCGCCCCGATTACGGCCCGGCCATCAAAAAGGAGGACCTCGCCAGTTTCGATATCAAGAAAGTTTTATGGGAAATCCTTATATATGCGGGTCCGACGATTGTCCTGATCGTCGTTCTTATCGGCTCCATCATTTTCGGCGTCGTAGCGATAACCGAGGCTTCTGCGATAGGCGCGTTTGGTTCCGTCGTATTATCCATTTGTTATGGTAAATTTAACTGGCCGACTTTCAGAAACGCCTCATTTATGACCTTGAAGACTACCGGAATGGTCATGTTCATAACCATAGGCGCGTCGATGGTGAGCGTAATACTCATTAAGATGGGCGGCACCGAGTTACTAGGCGAGCTTTTTTCTGACGTGCCTGGCTTCATCCCTGACGCTTTGAGTCAGTGGTACATTATCGCCTGCATGATGATTTTTGTTTTCTTTTTAGGCATGTTCATCGATTTTATTGGAATACTCTTCATTGTTATCCCCACGTTTACGCCTATCATCATGGATCTGGGCCTTGACATCGTTTGGTTCGCCCTTGTCATCAATTTTAACCTGCAAATAGCATTCTGTTCGCCACCATTTTCTTTGTCCAGTTTTTTCTTGAAAAGCGTGGCGCCCAAGAATGTGTCGCTGATGGATATTTATAAGGGGACTTTTCCTTTCCTGGGTATCCAGGTTATCGGACTTATTCTCGTCATCGCTTTCCCCGCGCTTTCGCTATGGCTCCCGAGTCTTCTTTTTTGAGGAAGTAATATATTTTTAGTAGTATTCATGCATGAGTATTAAATATATATTTGATGTTAACCCATACTTATATGGATAAAGAGCAGAGGTACTTAAAGTGGCTGTTTTCGATCACATACCAGTGGGAGAAGAAGGGTTACGGGAGGTTTACTCCTGGATAGACAATTTCGTGAACGATAACAACGAAATCGCGGAGAAGATCGTTCTCGGCAGATCCGAAGACGACAAATGGGAGATACCAGCGGTCGCGATAACCAATAAATCCATCCCCAATGAAGAAAAACAGACCGCGGTTGTGACCCTGGCCCGACACGGGCAGGAACTTGGAACACGTGTCGTCGGACCGGAAATAATGCAGTATTTAATCACTGACGACGCCAGCGAGATCAGGGACAAACAGCTCGTCATCGTGGTTCCGGTAGTAAATCCAATCGGTTTCGTTCTGGGTGAATTTCACTCATCCATGACCAGCCTCACGAAAACCGAAAGGCTCGTCCTTGGAAAACTTTTCAGGGAAAATCCACCTGACGCCATTATTGACTACCACAGTCTGGGGAAAAGCGAAGGCTGCAAGTATGACCGTGGTGATATGGAAGTTATCATACCTGCAAATACAACAAAATGGGCGATGGATGAGCAGATCCACCAATATGTGGCTCAAGCGATGAAAGATTTCGCTGAGGCGGCGGGCTGGCCTTATGAAATCCACACACTGGAGGATTTGGCCTCCTATTATTTTGGAGGTCCCGAGATTGGAAACATGCCCTGGAGATATATGCAGGAGAAGGTTTACTTGCTGCATACGCAGGATTTTTATGACAACTATGACGTACCTGAAGAAAGCGCTTACACAAATTATACCTGCGGCCCCGCCTACCTCAAGTGGCACAGTTTGGTGATTGGGATGGAAACCAATCATCATGGAATATCAAAACCGCAAGACATAGCGGCAAGCGGATTGGCGCCATGCGTCGCTCTATTAAAAATGGGGCTCGCAAGGCTCAATTGGGAGAAAGATGAAGGATACCCGGTCAATATCCTGCACGGCGACTTTCGAATCTCCTTGCGGCCCGTTGGCAAAAACGCCGCTGAACGACGACTTTCGCGGATTCAAATTTGGAATGAAAGGCACAATTTCAGCTTGCCGCTTCGTGAGATGCCCGACCAGGAAACCACTGTCGCAAAGGTACGATACTTTGGCCGCGCGCTTCCAATGGAATTTGCCTTGTGCCTTCGTATGAGGCAAGTAAGTATCACCAGCGTTACCACGGAGGAGAAGGAAATTCAATTCACCACCTTCCGTGATAATTGCTCGCTTTTCATCCACATTCCCATTGTAATGGAAAAACCGGGGACTGTTGAAATTACGATAAAGCATTCAATGGCCTGAAGCTCAACTGAAACAGACGAGGCAAGAGCTTGCCGGATTGGTTATCCTCTTGATGTAAGCGTCACGAGGCTCGGTTAAGCTCTTCCTCTCGTTTGCCGTTGCCCGGTTCGATAGTTTTCCAGGGCATGCGTTTTCAGAAACTACCGGATTAGAGTCACAACCTGACCCCCTAAAAAAGCGACGGAGGACAAGACGCGCACGTTTGGCCGGTTCTCTTTACTATCAAAAGGACAACACAATATGAGTAATTTATTACGGGAAACCGAAAAAATAGAAATTCTGACACTCCTGGACAACTTTGTGGACATGGTAGCCCAGGATAACACTGATATGATTCAAAGGGCCATGCCCCTTGATAATGGATATTTTCGGAAAAGCGTCGCCGCCGAGCACGGCTACTCCGCCGTCATTTCCGTGTATGACGCTCAAACGCCGAAAAAAATTCTGTTGGATTTTGGCTTCTCGGCGCAGGGCGCCGTAGCCAACGCTGAGATCCTTGGGGTCGATTTCGGTGAAATAGAATGTGTGGCGCTTTCTCACGGCCATCCGGACCATCTCGGCGGTTTCGAGGAAGTCGCCAAACGACTTGGGAATGTGCCCATCGTGGCGCACCCCACGGCCTTTGCCGCTCCTCGATATTTAAAAGGCCCTGACGGGGGAATAGTCCATTTCGCTCCCTTCACAGAGGACCAGGTAAAAGAAGCGGGACTAACGTTGATTAAGTCCGAGAGTCCTTATCCGCTCCTGGACGGAACGGCGCTTTTCTTGGGCGAGGTGCCCCGACGGGTTCCCTTTGAAACCGGCTTACCCGCTTTTTGCCGCCGTGAGGGCGATGAGGAAAAGGTTGACGCCATTGAAGACGACACAGCCCTTGTATTTCACCTGCGGGGAAAAGGCCTGATCGTCCTGGCTGGTTGCGCCCATTCCGGAATCATCAACACGGTGGAGTGGGCTCGCGAGGTGTGCGAGGTTTCCAAAATCCACGCGATCATGGGCGGATTTCACCTCTCCGGCAAATTTTTCGAGCCAATCATTGAACCGACCATTGAGGCGCTTAAGGAGATAAATCCTGACTATATCTTGCCCACCCACTGCACTGGCAGAAACGCTATCATGCAAATCGAAGCCGCTATGCCAGACAAATTCATTCTTAATATGTCCGGAACTAAGATAACCTTTAGTTCGTGACCGAAATTCGGTGATACTAAGTAAGCGACCACAGACAATGTCAGTGGTCGTTTAATACCATGTTTTTTGATTTTTTCTTTTTATTGATATTTTTCCACAATATGCTTTGTATCTTTTTTATGAACACCAAACAGTTATCAAAAGCTAGCGGGTGTCCACATCTCTTCGGAAATCCCAAAAGGCGAACTAGTTAAATGGCGCATTTAAGAAATATTTACATGATATCATTGTTACAAATGGTTATTCTTGCTAATTTTACTAATTGCACTTTCTCTTTTTAATCATTATTGTTTAATTCTTTATTTTCTACTATGCGTCCTCCCCTTTCGTTTTTCAATTTTAAACGCTGGCGTTCAGTTGAGTTTCGATTTAAACGAGCCCTGCCCCATCCTTCTCTATCTATTAATCAAGGGTACCTGTGTACCCGATGAAATACCTAAGTACACTCTTAAATTATCTACAGATTTTAAAAACTTATCTGTACAAAACGATCAAGAGCTAAATATTTCTTCTCAGAGCTCGAACTTCCGTCCTCCACGTTACGAAGAAGATGAAAGTCGGCTTCCCATTCGATTATTTGATTGATGAGAGGGTCAGCGTTTACTTTTTTATTGCCGAGCATGGAAATCGCTCGAGTCTACCTCGTCCACTGAAATGCGGATCTACGGCATTCTACATTTATCATTCTTATAATCATAACATACTGATATCCCATAGATTACTTTGGCAACGGGATGCGGTGTAAGCGAATAAATTGAAAAAAATTTCGCTACATTTAGCTTGACTCGTAAGTTATTTTTTTTGTATTTTGTTTTTTTGGTAAAATTATTTTTACTGTCCTGTACTTATAGTGAGCGCTCATGGTTGATGATTCAGAGGTGAAATCTTTTTATACCGCCATAGAAATTATACTAATCAACTTTAATCACGAATCTTACTATGCGCTGAATGCCTGCCATTGACCAGGGATCAGTTTTCTCTCAATTCCGGTTTCGGCGTTAGTGAGATCAATGAACATGAAAACAAGGAACTGCTTTTTTCATCTAGACATGAAGGCCGAGCAATGAAAAGAAGATAGCGCACGCTCTTATTCCGTCAAATAAGCGAGGATTCAGTATGCGAGAGATATTGTACATTGAAGCGTTGAATGAAGCGCTGGTGGAAGAGATGGAGCGGGACGAGAAGGTGTTCATCATCGGGGAGGACATCACCGTGGGCTACGGCGGCGGCGGTGTTTTCGGAGTTACCCGGGGTCTGTACGACCGGTTCGGGCCGTCCCGGGTGCTGGACGCCCCCCTGTCCGAGTCGGCCATAGCGGGCTGCGCGGTGGGAGCGGCGCTGAAGGGGTACCGCCCCATAGCGGAGATCATGTTCTGCGACTTCTTCACCATCGCCATGGACCAGATCGTGAACTGCGCGGCCAAGATGCGCTGGGTGCTGGGCGGCGGGGCGGACGTGCCCATCGTGTACCGCACGGCCTACGGGGCCGGGGTCGGCGCCGGTCTGCACCATTCGCAGAGTTTCGAGGCCTGGGTGGCCCACGTGCCGGGGCTGAAGGTGGTAATGCCCTCCACCCCCGCGGACGCCAAGGGTCTGCTGAAGGCCGCCGTCCGCGACAACGACCCGGTGGTGTTTCTGGAGCACAAGTTTCTCTACAAGCGGCTGTCCGGCCCCGTTCCCGAGGAAGAGTACGTGACGCCCCTGGGCAAGGGCGACGTCAAACGGGAGGGTACGGACGTGAGCATCATCGCCCTGGGGGCCATGGTGCAGCAGGCGCTGCGGGCGGCGGACATCCTGGCGGAACAGGGGATAAGCGCGGAGGTGGTGGATCCGCGGACCATCCTGCCCCTGGACGAGGAGGTGATCCTGTCGTCGGTGGAAAAGACCGGCGGCGCGGTGATCGTGCACGAAGCCCCCATGCACGGCGGGTTCGGAGGAGAGATCGCGGCGCTGCTGGCGGACAAGGGGATCGACTTTCTGGACGGGCCGGTGAAACGGGTCTGCGGCCAGTTCTGCCCGGTGCCGTCTTCTTTGCCCATGGAACAATTTTATCTGCCCAATGCGGAGAAGATCGTTGCGGCGGTGGGAGAAATTCTGGATTTTGGTGGGGGAAAGTGATGCGCCACGAGATCAAAGTTCCCGAAGCTGGATTCAATGTGACTGAGGCCACGGTCGGGAAGTGGCTGAAGAACGTGGGAGAAGCGATCGCAAAAGACGAGATCGTCGTTTCGGTGGAAACGGACAAAATCACGGTGGAGGTCCCGGCCGGAGGCTCGGGATTTCTGGTGGAGATACGGTTTTCCGAGGGTCAAAAAGCGCAGGTGGGCGAAGTCCTGGGAGTGATTTCGGACACAAAAGAAGCCGCGCAGGCGGGCGCCCCGGGACGCAAGTTCGATCACAAACGGAAGATATCCCCCACGGCCAAGGCGGTGGCGCGGGCCCAGGGAGTGGATCTTTCGCTTATCGCCACGGGCAGCGGTCCGGGCGGGCGCATCGTCAAGAAGGACGTGCTGGCCTTTATCGCCGCGCGGGAGCAGGCGCCGGCGCCGGTAGAGAAGAAGGCGGCGGAGCCGGGCATTATCAGGGACGAGGCGCGCAAGATACGGTTCGAAGGGTGGCGCAAGGTCATAGCGGACCGCATGACGGCCAGCAAGCAGCAGGTCCCCCACTACAACAACGCCATGGACATCGACGTCACGGACCTGGCGCGGCTCATCGCCGCCAAGAACAAGGAGAAGGACCATCCGCGGCTCACCTATATCCCCTTTATCATGAAGGCCCTGGTGGCGGGTATCGATCTGGTTCCCGAGGTCAACGCCCTCTGCTACGAGGACGGGTTCATCATCCAGGACACCATCAACGCGGGAGTGGCGGTGGATCTGGGGGAGAAGCTGCTGGTGCCGGTGGTGAAGAACATACGGGAGAAGAGCATCCTCCAGCTTGCCGCGGAAACGCGCGAAGTGGTGGTGAAGGCGCGTGACGAGAAGCTCACGCCCAAGGACATCATGGACGGCACCATCACCATCACCAACGCCGGGGTATACGGGATCCTGTACGGGACCCCCATCATCTTCCAGCCGCAGACCACCATTGTGTCGCTGGGCGCGGTGAAAGAGGTTCCCTCCATCGTGGACGGGCAGATCGTGCCCCGCAAGAAGATGATCATCGTGTGCTCCTTCGATCACCGGGCGGTGCACGGCGGCCCGGGGGCGCGGTTTTTACGGGAAGTGCAGAGGAACCTCGAAGACCTCACCACGCTCATGCTGGGGCTGTGAGGCCGCGAGAGACAGGCGACCAGGACGTTTTCGGGAGGTTCGGGATGAGTTTGAAAAACGAAGATCTGAAAAAAATGCTGTACTGGATGATATTGGGTCGAAGGCTGGAAGAGCGCATCACCACGTTGTTCCGGGAGAGCCGGCTGCGCGGCCATCACCACCCCGGTATCGGGCAGGAGGCGGCCAATGTGGGTTCGACCTACTGCCTGGAAGCAAAGGATTGGGTGAACAGCACCCACCGGGGCAAGCTTTCGGATCTTATCAAGGGTATGAGCCTGCGGGATTTGATGGCGGGTTATTTTGCCAAGAAAGAGGGGCTGGAAGGAGGCCGGGCGCCGACCGGTTCGCACATGTACGGCGACCTGTCCCTGGGCGTCCTGCCCTTTACCGGGGTCATCGGCAGTGTCATACCCGTGGCCACGGGCGTGGCCCTGGGCATGAAGCTGGACGGCCAGGGAGCGGTGATGCTGTGCACGTTCGGCGACGGGGCTTCCAACCGGGGGGACTTCCACGAAGGCCTGAACATGGCCGCCGCCTATAAGCTGCCCGCGGTGTACCTGCTGGTCAACAACGGGTACGCCATGTCGGTGTCGGTGGAGCGGGCCACGGGTATGAAGGACCTGTCGGCGCGGGCCGCCAGCTACGGGATACCCGGCGTATCGGTGGACGGCAACGACGTGATGGCGGTGTACGAGGCCACCAGGGAAGCGGTCGATCTGGCCCGCAGAGGCGGCGGCCCCTCCCTGATCGAGTGCCGGGTGCACCGCTGGACAGGCCATTCCATTACCGACGCGGACATCTACCGGACCGACGAAGATCGGGCGGCCGGCGAGAAAAAGGACTGCGTGGCCCGGTTCAAGAAAGAACTCATGGGAAACGGCGTGATGACGGAGCAGGAGATCGAGCAGCTGGAGGCTGACGTCAAACAGGAGATCGACGACGTGGTCCACTACTGCGAGCACGAATGCACCGACCCCGATCCCGCGGATATCCTCAGAGGCGTTTACGCGGCGTGAAAAAGTCCGTTGATCCGCGATCGAGCCAGGGCGCCTGAAGACGCGCATCCATCGGGGCGCGGATCCGATTAACCGCGGGTTCGAACTCGACCTCCTCCGCCAGGGAGCTTGTTTGCGACGGCTCCCCGTGAAGTCAGAGAGTCGGAACCGCATGAAACTACCGGGTTGCGGCGGAGCTGGAGCTTCGCCGCGCCGGAAAACGATCTTCTTGAAAACGGCCTCTCTGGCGCTTTGCGAAACGTATACTGTACACGGTATACCCTTCATACGGGCGCGATGCCCGGCGGCCGCTTCGGTTCATATGCGCGTGATACAAACCAAGAAATAAAAATGAATCAACAGGATTGCGCTCCCGGACAGAGGCGCTGACACAGCACAAAAGGAGGGTGGGAGGTTATATGAAGAATAGGGCGTGGGCCTTTGTATCCCCTGTGTTGATCCTTGTGGCGCTGAACGCGTTCATTCCGATCATGGCCGTGATCAACTATTCATTGCACTATAGCTTTGCCGGTTCCGCTCCTGAATTTGTCGGCATAAAGAATTATATCCAGGTTCTCACCGATCCTGACTTCCTCGGAGCGTTGGGACGTCAGTTCGTGTTCAGTTTTGCCGTGCTTTTGGTGCAAATCCCCCTAGGGATCCTGATCGCCATGGGCATGCCGCAAAAAGGGCGCTGGGTGGGACCTTCGTTGGTCCTGCTGGGAATTCCCCTGCTGATACCTCACACGGTGGTCGGCCTCCTCTGGAGAATCATGGCCGCCGACCAGGTGGGGATCATCAGTAAATTCTTCTCCTACTTTTTTGGCTACTATTACAAAGTCGCGCAGAACCCCGTGGACGCGGTGGGCACGATTTTCATACTGGACGTCTGGCACTGGATACCGCTGGTGGCCCTGCTCTGTTACGCGGGGCTGAACGCCATCCCCGAACCATACTATCAAGCCGCGGCCATAGACGGCGCGTCCGGCTGGGCCACCTTCCGGCACGTCACGCTCCCCAAGCTCCGCCCTGTTCTAATAATCGCGGTATTACTCCGCTTCATGGATTCGTTCATGATCTACGCGGAGCCGTTCATTATTACCGGAGGCGGTCCGGGAAACTGGAACACCTATCTGAATCTGTATGTTTCCCGAAGGGCGGAATCGTATGAGCTCGGGTACGCCGGCGCCGCTTCATTCATTTATTTATTCATTGTCGTCGCTTGTTGCTACATATTTTTTACCGTAATGACCGCCACCGGAAAAGGAGACAAGAAATGAAAAGAAGACGTATATTATTCATTTGTTTCCTTATTCTTTTGATGTTCCCTATCTATTGGATGGTCATCAATTCATTCAAGACCGAGAATGAAATTTTTAACATGACCACGTTTTTCCCGCACTCTTTCACGTTTAAGTGGTATCAGGAAATATTTACCAATTCGATGTGGACGGACAGTTTAATCAACTCGCTTACCTATGTTTGTTTGAATGTTATAATTACTCTCTTAGCGGCAATTCCCGGCGCGTACGCGTTTTCCCGATGGAAATTCCGCGGGAGCAACCATCTTTTTTTCTGGCTCCTCACGAACCGTATGGCTCCGGCCTCCGCATTCATCATTCCCTTTACCGAGTTGTATTTTACCTTGAAGCTGTTCGACACCGCTCTGGGCGTCGCTATCGCCCATTGCCTGTTCAACATTCCGCTTGCGGTTTGGATCCTGGAAGGGTTCATGTCCGCCATACCCAAGGAGATCGATGAAACAGCGTTTATCGACGGATATTCGTATTTCCGCTTCTTCCGAAAAGTGTTTTTCCCGCTCATAGCGCCGGGGATCGGCGTGGCCGCCTTCTTTGCCTTCACCTTTTCCTGGGTGGAAACGATGATCGCGAAGTCGCTGACGAGCAGCATGGCCAAACCCATGGTGGTCACCATCGGCGTGGCGGCCCAGGCTCTGGAAGGAACTCGATGGGGATTGATGTCCGCGGTGACGGTAGTGATGATCATCCCCGGCGCCATTGTAGTGTACTTCGTGAGGAATTACATGGCCAAGGGCTTCTCCTTGGGGAGGGTATGATCGGTGGAATGGCTGATCAAAAGTGTCGAATGGATGCAGTGGAGTATCTACAGCGTTTTGGGATTTTCCGCGCTTTTCGTTACCTTGATAGGCATGGCGATTTGGGAGAGTTTCGTTCCTTCCATACGGCGCAAAGGTTTTCTTCCCATAACATCCACCAGAGGCGAACGTCTGTTTATCGGCATGATATCCACCATAGGCCTCTGTCTGTTGTGGATAGCGTTATTCAAGGGAACATTCATGTTTGTCCCTCTCATCATTTCGGCGCTCTGGTTCTTTATTGTCGCCCGCTGGGGGTGAGCGCCAAGCGCACGGCAGTGAATCCACCGCAAAGGGTATCGATAACCGGGAAGATAAACAAACCTACGAAGAAGTAAGGGAGGTGAAAACGTCATCAGATACAATTTTTTTATGAGGGTTTAAGGTGTTGGCTTTCCAATCTATGCTGACCATTAGAAAAGGAGAACCAGTATGAGAATAAAATATCTGCCCATTGTCGTGTTTGCGCTCTTCTGCTTTGTCTCCATGGGCATGGTCCCCGCGCAGGGGGCGGTTGACGAAGCAACCTCAAAAGCCATTGAAAAATGGATCGAGGAATTTCAGCCTTCCGCTCTCACCAAGGAAGAGCAAAAGAAAGAGCTGGAATGGTTCGCCGAAGCGGCCAAACCATATCGCGGGATGACGATCACCTCCTGCTCGGAAACAATTTCGCCCCATGTCTTTGAGTCGGAAGTGCTGAGCAAGGCCTTTGAGGAAATTACCGGCATAAAAGTCAAACACGATCTCATCGCCGAGGGAGACGTGGTCGACCGCATCGCCCGCCAGGTCCAAACAGGCCGCAAGCTGTACGACATCTACATCAATGACGCGGACCTCATCGGCTGGCATTTGCGTTCGGGCGGCGTCGTTGACCTCACCGAATTCATGGCGGGCGAGGGCAAGGATGTGACCAACCCGTATCTCGACCTTGCCGACTTTCTGAATCCCGAATTCGGGCAGGATTTCGACAAGCATCAGCTGCAGCTTCCCGACCAGCAGTTCGCCGCTCTTTACTGGTTCCGCTATGATTGGTTCAACCGGCCGGATATTCAGCAGGCGTTCAAGGAAAAGTACGGTTACGATCTGGGCGTGCCCTTGAACTGGGCGGCGTATGAAGACATCGCCGAGTTCTTTACCGGACGGGAAATCGACGGCAAAAAGGTTTGGGGACATTACGATTTCGCCAAAAAGGGACCCGACCTGGGCTGGCGATTCACGGACGCGTGGCTTTCCATCGCCGGGGCCTCCGATAAGGGCCTTCCCAACGGTCTTCCGGTCGACGACTGGGGAATCAGGGTCGAGGATCGTATTCCCGTGGGTTCCATGGTGGAACGAGGCGGGGCCGTAAACAGCTACGCCGCGGTTTACGCTCTCGACAAGTATCTGACCTGGGCCGCGAAATATGCGCCCCCCAGCGTTTATTCAGTGAGCGCCACCGAGATGTTGGGATATCCGGCTCACGGCGACATCGCGCAGGCGGTCTTTTATTACATCGTGGGGCTCTGGGATCCGAACTTCCAGAAGCCGCCCATGACCGATGACAAGGGCAATCTCAACTGGCGCGTGGCTCCGATCCCGCACGGCAAATATTGGCAGGAAGGCATGAAGGTGGGGTATCAGGACGCCGGGTCCTGGACTCTTCCCGTCAGCACCAAGGGCAAGGAACGCAAGGCCGCCTGGTTGTGGGCCCAGTTCTGCGTTTCCAAGACCGCCGACCTGAAGAAGTTCCTCTACGCCAACGCTCCGATCAGGAAATCGTGCGTATTTCATCCGTATCTCACGGAGAACATCGCCAAGTACGGCGGCGTGATCGAGTTCTACCGGTCAAAGGACGAAAAGCTTTACACCGACTCGGGGATCAATCCTCCCCACTACCCGCTCTTGGCCGAACAGTGGTGGAAACACATCGGTCCGGCCCTGAACGGTCAGGTCAGCGCCCAGGACGCCATGGATAACCTGGCCAAGTCCATGGACGACCTGATGGGCAAGATGCACCTGCCGAAATACAATCCCAAGCTTGGCCCTCTAAAGACCAAGGAATACTGGTACGAGCAGCCAGGGGCGCCGTGGCCTGAAATCAAGGAACGCGAAAAGCCCATGACCATGAAGTATGAGGAAATCGTCAAGAGGTGGGAACAGTAGCATTTTAACAAAAAGGAGCGTGCGCCATCGCGCACGCTCCTCATCAGTCCGGCCTTTTACTTTCTTTCTTCCGGCCTGTTTCAGGATTTCCCTTGTTTGGCCTTAAGTTTGAGATGGGCGTCAAGGATGATCTTCGCCGCGTCCATGAGCGTCGGCCCCACCGCCACATATCCATGATTTTTCATCACGATGAGTTTTTCATCTTTTCCAAGGGTTTCGCAGGTAGCCGCGGCCAGTTCGGCCGAGCCGTAGGCTTCTTCCCTGGGGGTTTCCTTAACCACTCCGGCGAGAACTTCCGACGGCGGGATGTTATGCACGTGAACCACCGCGTCCGCGTCGGGCCTGCATTGGAGGATGCTGTAATGCAGAAGGGATTCGGATGAAGGCTTGTTTGCGCCGATATATTCAACCTTCATGTCCTCCATTGAGCACGATTTCAGGAAAACCACTTCGTCCTCTTCCAGCATTTCCAGGTTTGCGCCGGACGTGGTGATGGCCATGCCTCCGGCGAAGCGCATGCTGAAATTACCGGCGTTTTGAGGCACCATGCCATGTTCTTTCGCGAGGTCCGCGCACTCCTTAAACAGCGGGAAGAGCTTGTCGAATCCCGACGGCAGACTCTCGTTCAGCTGTATGGTTTGAAATTTGACCCCTGTGTACCCTGCCATGAGTTCTTTCTTTTTTATCGAATCTGCCATAATCTCTCCTTCGTCTCCATTGCATGCGCGTAGGTAAAGAGCTTTAAAGTATAAACGCAGCGGTTTCGAATAGAAACAGCTGTTGTCATGTAACCCGAATAAATACCGTCCATCGGTCAGGTTAGTTCGTGTTGAAAGGCAATTCGAGAGGATTCCATCCCCCGTCGGCGCCGGATAAGCTTGACCATGACGCCTCTATCTCCACCCCAATATCGATTCTGTAGAGGATGTCGTTTTCCTGTTGGATCATCATTGCGTTTTGTAAGGGGAAACTGGTCAACCTGGCCAAAATCGCCCGGTTTACCTGCTTATGCGCCACAAACAAAAACTCTTTTCCGGCGCATTTTTCAAGCGCTTCATCACAAACATGGGAGACGCGTTTAAAAAGATCCGTGTACCTTTCCCCTTGGGGGATAGGACATCCCACGGGATCATTACTAAAACAGTCCCATATTTTTTGATATTCTTCACCAAGCCGGGTCGTCACGCTTCCTTCCAATACGCCAAAATTAAGCTCATTCAGACGTTCACTCGAATGGATCGCTACGCCCAGCAATTCGGCGAGCGGTCGGGCTGTCGCGATCGTCCTCTTAAGAGCGCTGGTGTAGATAGCGGCAAGGGGCTCCCCGGCCAATTTGTCCTTTAAAGCCTGAGCCTGGGCTCTCCCTTTCCCGCTGAGATCCGTGTCGGCGATTCCTTGAATCATTTTTTGCTCGTTCCAGGGAGTCTCCCCATGACGCGCAACGTATACCCTGGTATGCTTCATGGAGATCCTACTTTTCCCGTATCCGGTCGAAATAGATATTTTTTCCGGTTCCGGAGAGGGGAATTCCCAAGATCACATCGGCGTCCATCCATTTCCGCGCCCGCGCCACGGCGCCGATTCGATACATGATTCTATTGTCGGCGTTCAAAATGGAGGCGGTCTTTACCGCCGACCCCAGGGCTATTCCAAGGTCAATGAGCTTATAAATGCAATGGGGTCCGGCGAACTGCCCGTCCTGTCTTTCCGCCTTGCTGAAGGACTTGCAGTCCGGAAACCCGCACGCGCCGCAATCGAGGCCACCGGGTTTGGTCTTGGGAATTCCGATAAGCAGCACCGCTCCGGAGGCTTTGACGTTTTCTCCGTCACGGTCGAACTTCCTCAATTTATTCTGTTCGCCGAAGGCGACGATCTCCTCGCCAAGTTTTACCACATCGGGACCGTCGATGATTTTTATCAAAACATCGTCAATACCGCCGCTCTTGGGCGCGGTACGCGCCGCAAGGGCCATGAGTTCGGCGACAATATTCAACGCGTTCATGAAAAAGACTCCTATTCCTCGTTCGGCAGCGCGGCTTCGCGCTCGAACATGCTGTAAAGTAGACGCAGCGCAATGGTGACGGGACCTTCGAGACATTTCCGGCGGTTGCCTTCCGTCCAGTAGGTCTTGCGGATGACCGGGTCCGAAATATCGACGCCCACGATATCCCGGCAATGGGCCGATCCCGATCCTTCCTGAAAGCCTTTATAGAATTCGGCCGCAAGCCGGTAGGTTCGTTCTTTTTTCTCCACTTCCTCCCAGGAAAGACCGACCCTGCCGAACTTCTGGCCGATGGCTATGACACCTCCGGAGAGGGCCCCGCACACGTCGCTCAAATTCCCGATGCCCCCACCGAACCCGGTTGCGCTTCTGAACACGTTTTCGTCCTGCATCTCTATCAGTTCCTGGCAGCACAGCAGGACGGTCTGGGCGCAGTTGTATCCGGAGAGAAACAATGTTTCGGCTCTCTGTTCAAGCTTTTCCAAGCGGTTTACGGGATTCGCTGTCACAGGCTCTGTCGCGCTCATTTGGAACTCCTCACCACATGAAGTAGAGGCTCATTTTTTATGAATCGTAGCGCTTCCCTTGCAATTCGATCCGCGCAGCCCGACGCCGTCTGCTTGCTGGACCCCGCTATATGCGGGGTCAGGACCACGTTCGGCAGTTCAAGGAGCGGGTTGCCGGGTTCCAGCGGCTCCACATCATAGGTATCCAGAGCCGCTCCGGCTATCCATCCTTCCTTGAGCGCCCTGCTCAGGGCCGGGTAATCGACCAGCGGTCCCCGGGCGGTGTTGATGAAGTACGCCGTCGGCTTCATCTTTTTGAACTGCTCCGCCCCCATCATGCCGGCGGTTTCCTTGGTCACCCGGGCGTGTATGCTCACCACGTCGGACCTGTTCAGGAGCCTGTCCAGGTCCACGGACTCCACCTGATGCTTCTCCATGATCCGTGGATCGGCGTACGGGTCGGAAGCTATGACGGTCATGCCGAAGGCTTTCAGCATCGGGCAAACCAGCTGACCGATGATGCCGAACCCGATAAGCCCCGCCACCTGTCCCTCCAATTCCTCCGGCGCCTTATCGTAGAGATAATAATCGGACCGCCATACTCCCTGCAACATGCCCGCGTGGCATTCCGGTATTCTTTTCACGAGAGCAAGGATCAATGCAAGCGTAAATTCGGCCACCGCTTTGGCGTTTCGCCCCGGCAGGTTAACGACGGTAACTCCTCGTTTCTCCGCTTCCTTCAGGTTCACGTTCACCGGACCGCCGCGAGTGACCGCGATAAGCTTCAGGCGCGGCGCCGCGTCGATGACCCGTTTTCCGATCGGTCCCACGTCGGTCACAATTATATCGACGTCGCCGGCTTCCCTTACAATGGCGTCAACATCGCCTACCGCCTCATGCACGTCTTCCACGTCAACGTGGACGACGTCAGGCCAGATGTTGTCCAGAAATTTATAATGAATTTCGTCTTTTATGTCCCTCATATGAAGGTCGAAAGCGGCCTTCAAGAGATCGTTCCTAACGAACTTGTCTCCTATGATAAGAATAGTCCACTTTTTCGCGCTCATTGCTACCTCTGTGTTAGGAAACATTGCGGCGAACCGCAGGGGATAAAACCGCTCGCCGTTACGTGCCGGGCGCTCTCCACATCGGCGAGAGAAGGCCTTTGTTCACAATTTTCATGAATTCAGTATACACTTCATTCCAGCGCTCATAGCATTTCTTGTACTGCTCATGAGCCTTTTCGTCCGGATAATAGACCTTGTCCGTTCTCACCCATTTTGCGACCGCTTCCTGAACGTCCGCGAAAAATCCGGTGCCTAAACCGACACACATGGCGCATCCAAGAGAGGTGGCCTCTTTCACCACGGGCACCTTCATGGGAATCCCGAAGACGTCGGCCATGATTTGAGGCCACAGGAATCCTTTGGAAGACCCTCCGCAGAAGGTGATTTCGGCGGGCGTGGTTTCCGTCAGTTCCTGCAAAACGAGGAAATTTTTATAGGTGGCGTAGGCCGCGCTTTCCCATATGGCGCGGATAGAGGCGGCTTTTCCGGACTGATGAGGATTGTAGATATTGAAGTTGACGAGGGACGGCGCCGCGTGTTTCCAGAATTTGGAGTTGTGGTAGTCGGAAAAGAGCCCGATGATTCCGTTTGAGCCGGGAGGCGCTTCTTCCGCGAGTTTTTCCATCAAATAGTACGGATCGACGCCTTGTTCCCTGGCCCTGCGTATTTCTTCCTGACAGAATCCATCACGGAACCAGCGGGCCTGCTGGCCCATGAGAAAACCGACGCCTTCCGTCATCCACTGTCCGGGGACGGTATGGCACAAGGTCCTCGGCCTGAACTGGTTATCGATGAGCGGCGAATCCCATGTCACGGTCATGAGCCAGAACGTGCCCGCCACGATACCCCAGGTCCTCGGGCTTATGTTTCCGACGCCCAGGAGCGCCAATTGCGTGTCCGCTCCGCCGGTGACCACCGGCGTCCCTTCTCTCAGCCCCGTGGCCGCCGCCGCCGCTTTGGTTACCTGCCCCACCATCGTTCCCGATTCATAAACAGGGGGATAGATGTCCGCGGGGAGTTCACAGATATCGATTATCTCTTGCGACCAATCGCGCTGTTGCAGGTTGAAAATTCCCGAACTCGAGCCTACCGACGGATCGGTTACAAATCTTCCGGAAAGCTTGTACAGCACCCAGTCGCTGATCATGGTCATGTGCGCCGCGTTTTGGAAGACCGAGGGCTGGTGTTTCTTTATCCACCGGAAGCGGGGAGGGGATATTATGTTAAGCCAATCGCCTCCGACACGGTAGAGCTTCTCCGCAATTCCCATATCGAGCAGCTCGATTACTTCGTCGACCGCTCTGGAGTCGACATTAGGGCATGCCCAGGTTTCCTCGCCTTCCTTGTTGTAAAGAACGAATCCCTCCCTTTGACTCGTCGCCGAAACGCCAATGACGCTATCGGGATCCACGTTCCCCTTTTTCAACGCTTCCCGTATGCATATGGCGAGATACTCCCACGCTTCAGAAGTGTCAAAAACGTAAGATCCAGGAAATTCGGCTATTGTTTTGGGAAGCCATTCCTTTTGCGCGAACGAAACTTCCTGTCCGTCTGTGTCGAATATTACCGCTCTACCGCTTCCCGAACCAGCATCCAGGGTCAAGATGTACTGCTTTGAGTTCATTTTTATCCCCTTCTGTTTGAACTGACATATACACGCCGGCGGCCTCTCTTGTTTCCACGCGCAAGACTCGACGAACCAACAATCCCTTGCGTGGAAGCTGGTCGTGGCGGCTACCGGTTGATGACTCTTTTGGGTCCAGAAAATATGGGCGGGGAGGAACACTTCATAGACATCTTATTAGAAAAAAATATTTTTTTTGTCAAAGCAAATCGTGAAATACTGTTTTACGAACAGGCTTTTCAATGCTATAGTGTGCTTGCCGTGTTGGCGAAACGGAAAGCGTGGCGTTTCTCCGGCGTAAGGCAAGCCGGTTTTGAAACTCCTTCGCGCAAGGGTACTTCAGTTCGTATTTCAGAATGCCGGTCCTCAACCCGATTTCGATACGTGAAGCGCATCAGGGCTAGCGCTTAGTGAGTCTCCGTGTCCGTACCGATTACGGGAAACTGAACGGCCGGCGGCTCCTTATACAAGCGGGAAACAGACACTGACGGTGTGGCGGGGCCGTTAACGCGAGAGTTGGACGCGTGGCGCCGAACGCCGCCTCAACAAAGCCGCAATCATATCTGGGGGTACTGATTTCTATGGGAATCCGGGTCGACAAGGTGAGCAAGTCGTATGAAGGCAGGGTCGTTCTGAAGGATATCTCCTTTGAGGTGAAGGACGGAGAGTTTGTCACCTTTCTGGCCCCCACTGGCGAAGGAAAGACCTCCCTGCTCAGAATGATCGCCGGCGTAGATCGGCCCGACAGCGGCAGAATTTTTTACAATGACCAGGATGTGACAAAAACGTCGGTACAGGACCGCAGCATCGCCATGGTGTATCAGTGGTTCGTCAATTATCCCTCCATGTCGGTTTATGAAAATATCGCTTCCCCGCTCAGGGTTTCAAAAACCAAGATCGCTGAAAGCGAGATTGACAGAAGGGTAAAGGAGACGGCGGAACTCCTCAAAATTGAGGGCATATTGACGCACTATCCCTCGGAGATAAGCGGAGGACAGCAGCAGAGGCTGGCCATTGCGAGGGCCCTCATAAAAGACGCCGATTATATGTTCCTTGATGAACCGTTGACGAACCTGGACTACAAGTTGCGCGAGGAACTGAGGGTCGAGTTGAAACGGATTTTCAGTTTGCGCGGACGAGGCGCCGTCGTCTACGCCACCCCGGACCCGACCGACGCGTTGGCTCTCTCCTCATACGTGGGTTTTCTCCATAAGGGACGGCTGCTGCAATTCGGCCGGGTGGACGAAGTGTATCATAACCCCGTTCATAAAGAGGTGGGCTCGTATTTCAGCCATCCCGCCATGAATATCTTTGAATGCGACGTGGTGAGTGAAAGTGGGAAACTGTGGCTGAAAGCCAGCGATGAAATAATGGCGCCGGTCGATAATTTCCGCGAAGTACTCAAAAAAGATCGATACCTGCTGGGCATACGCCCGCACTCCATCAGTACCAATAAGGAAAGCGACGACATGATTCCCTTTACCGCCCGGGTGGAACTTGGGGAGGTCGTCGGCTCCGATACCGAATTGCATATAAACCACAATGGGATTCCTCTGATCGCGCTTCAGCAGGGCATGGGACGCTACGAGATAGGAGCCCGGATTGTCGCGTATCTCGATACCCGCAGATTCTTCATTTTCGATAAGGAATCGGGCGCGCTGGTCGCCAAGACTCATAGAGATTAAAAAACCGAGGAGGAACTCATGGCCAGAATTGAGTTGATGAACATAAACCACTCCTATGAACTTGGCGAGTGCCTGGAACTCCCTCCGGACTATGATGTTGAGAATAGTTGCGTACTCAAGGCTCTTGATCTGACGTGGGAAGACGGCACCGCCAACGCTCTGCTGGGGCCTTCCGGATGCGGCAAAACCACCTTGCTGAACCTGATATCCGGAATTATCAGGCCTACCGTCGGGAGAATATTCATCGGGGGCAAAGACGTCACCAAACTATCTCCGAGGGAACGCCATATCGCCCAGGTATTTCAATTTCCGGTGGTGTACGACACGATGACCGTTTTTGGAAATTTGGCCTTCCCTCTGAAAAACGCCGGTATTTCAAAGTCGAATATAGCTCCCCGGGTTGAGTATATCGCCGATGTGCTCGATATGAAGGATTTGCTTTCGCGCCCGGCGGGAGAAATCAGCCAGGCGGAAAAACAAAAGGTATCCCTGGGAAGAGGGCTTGTCCGTGAAGACACGGGAGCGATTTTGCTGGACGAGCCTTTGACCGTTATCGATCCCAAAGAGAAATACATCCTGAGAAGACAATTGCGGGAGGTGCAAAAGGAACTCAAGGTCACCATGATTTACGTTACCCACGACCAACACGAAGCGCTGACCTTCGCCGACCAGGTAACGGTGATAAAGGACGGCCGGGTCGTACAAAGCGGGTCGCCGGAGGAACTGCACTCTCATCCGAAAACTCCGTTCATAGGCTATTTTATCGGCAGTCCCGGCATGAATCTGCTTGAGTGTTCCAGAAAGGAGGATGTGTTGGATTTCGGGGAATTTACCTACCGCATATCTTCCCAAATGAAAGACCAAATAACCCATTTCGGGTCCCAGTTTCTGTTTGGCATAAGACCGGAATTTATCGAGGTGAGCCAACAGGAAAAGGAAGGATGGCCCTCGCTGACCACCGAAGTAGTGGAGAACATGGGCAGTTACCAAATAATCACGTTGAAGTCGAACGGAATTCGCATCAAGAGCCGCGCTCCGGACACCATGTCCATAGCCGAAAATGATCCTATTTGGCTTCACTTTCCCGAGGAAAGAATAACATTTTTCGACAAAGAGGTAGGCCTATGAAGGGGTTGACGAAAACACAAGGTGGAAAAGGTTTTCTGGATCTAGTGGAAGTCGAAGAACCGACAACGGGCGATAATGAGGCGCTGATACGAATCAATGTCGCCGGAATCTGCGGTACGGACCTGCATATAGAAGAAGGACGTTTTAATTGCATTCCTCCGGTCGTGCTGGGACATGAATTTTGCGGCCGGATAGAAAAAGTGGGCAAGAACGTAAAAGATTTCGCGGTGGGTGACCGGGTCGTGGCGGAAGCCCACAAAGGCGGCTGCGGGACGTGCCGATATTGTCAAAGGGGAGAAGTCGAAGTCTGCAAGAATAAGAAGGCCATCGGGTACAAAATCCACGGGTGTTTTGCTCCCCTGGTCTCTCTGCCCGAAACGGTCCTGCACCATGTTCCCGACAACATCACCGACGAGCAGGCCGCGCTGACCGAACCGCTGGCCATTGTAATGAAAGCGCTGGGTGAGCGGTGCAGGGTTGAACCGGAAGACTTCGTGGTAGTGCTCGGGTGCGGCCCCATTGGCCTGCTGGCCGCCGCCGCCGCAAAGGCCGAAGGGGCAAGCGCGGTACTTATTACGGGAACCGGTCGCGATGAAAAAATCAGGCTGGCCGCCGCCAAGAAAATGGGCATAGAGCGCACGATCAACATCGAAAAAACGAACCTGGCGGAGCTGGTGGCTCAGATGACGGACGGTCTGGGCGCGGACCTGGTGGTGGAAGCGAGCGGAGCGCCGCCGGCCATCAGGCAGGCGCTGGAAATTGTCCGGACAAACGGCAGGGTATGCTGCCTGGGGCTCACGGGAGGAAAAACCGTGGAGTTTCCCTGGGACCCGGCTTTGATAAAATCCATTGACTTGAATTTCAGCGCCAGTTCCAACTGGACGAGCTGGACGCGGGCCATTTCCATGCTCGGCAATAAAAAAGTAAACGTCGATCCGCTCATCACCCAGGTCTTGCCCATAGCCGAATGGGAAACCGCGTTTCATATGCTTCGTAACCTGGAGGCGATCAAGGTGCTTTTAAAGCCCTAACCCATACCGCGCGCGGATATATAGGACCGCGTCAGCGGGAAGAATAGACCGTAACGGCTTTGATCAGGGCCGGGATTATTTCCCGGTAATCGCCCACAAGCCCCAGATCGCAATGGTCGAACAAAGGGGCGTTTCTGTCTTTATTGATACCGATCATCAGGCCCCGGCTCTTGAGGCCGACCAGATGATGCATATGGCCGGAGAGAGCGACTCCGATGTAGAGTTTCGGCCGGACGGTGCGGCCGCTGGTGCCTATCATCTGACGCTCCTCCGCCCACCCTTCGTCCACGGCGGGCCGGGTCGCGCCCACAGCGCCTCCCAAAGATGAAGCCAGGTCCCGGATCAGATTCCAGTTCTCGGCGGACCCGACCCCCCAACCTCCCGCCACAACCACCTCGGCGGTGTCCAGACCGCTTTGCTTAACGTCTTCCTGCACAACCTCCACGGTCCGGTAGGTAACGTCCGCCTCATCCAGTTCCGGATGAAGTTCTATCACCGAGCCTTTGGGCTCTCCCGGAAGGGGCAGGTCAAAGACGCCCGGTTTGACGGTAGCCATCTGGGGACGTGTCCTCGGACAACTGATCTTGGCCATCACGTTCCCGCCCCAGCCGGGCACCACCGCCAGAAGCTCTCCTTTGTCCGTAAGCTCCAGGTCAACGCAATGAGCGGACAGGCCGGTTCGCAGTCTGGCGGCCAAGCGGGCGCCGAGGTCCATGCCCATGGCCGTCGCGCCCAGCAGGAGAACCTCGGGCTTGCCTTCTTTCACCGCCGCGGCCAGGACCTTGGTGAAGGATTGGCTGCAATAGTCTTCCAGGAGGGGATGATCCGCCACCAACGCCTCATCCACGCCGTACGAAAGAGCCTCTTCCGCCAGATTCCGGACGCCGTTCCCCGCTATGACGGCGGCCACCTTCCAGCCTTGCGGCCGCGCAAGGTCCATGGCCTTGGCGACCAATTCCAGACCGGCTTCGGCAAATCCGCCCTTGCGGCTCTCCATGAACACCCACAGTTTGCTTTCGGATAGACTCATTCGCGTCACCATTAGCAGAAACCCAGCCTGTGCAGCCGTTCAGCCACCTCGTTGGCCTGGGTTTCCGCGTCCTGATCAAGAATTTCAGCTTTTCGTTCCTGCTTGGGGAGGAAAATGTCAAACATCTGGGTCGGCGATTGAGCCAAACCCACGCATGGTTCCGTAAGGCAGAGGTCGGCCGAGGACCAGATTTTGATTTCTTTCTCCTCGGCGTCGAGGATATTCATCATGGTTACGTATCGCGGGGTGTTGATCTCCTTCACCACGGAGAGAACCACGGGGGGCGCAATGTCCACCACGCGGTATCCCCGCTCGATCCCCGAATGAATCCGGAAGGATTTCCCCTGTTCGCGTTCTATGCGGCTTACATGCATCAGGTTGGGAATTCCGAGAAACTCGGCTATCTGCGGGCTCACCTGGGCCGTGCCGCCGTCGATCGTCTCGTTTCCGCACAGGATCAGGTCAAAGCCGCCGATGGCTTTGGCGGCTTCAGCCAGCACATGCGCCGTGCCCAGCGTGTCCGATCCGGCGAACGCCCTGTCGGACAGCAGCACCGCTCTGTCCGCTCCCATGGCCAACGCTTCCCGGATTACGGGCGACAGGTCCGGCGGGGCCATGCTCAACGCGATGACCTCGCCGGAATGCCGTTCTTTCAATACAAGCGCCGCTTCGAGCGCATTCTTGTCCAAGGGGTTGATGATCGAAGGTATCCCTTTCCGAATGAGCGTCTTGGTTTGGGAATCCAGACCGAGCTTGTTCCAGTGCTTGGGATCGGGAACCGGCTTGATACAAACAATAATGCGCATTGCGACCTTCCTGATCGGACTGAGAGGGCTGCCCCTTTGTTCGATTTACCCCACTACCGACAGCGCCGCCCGGGACAGCACGATTTTGGCGACCTCCGCCGTGCCTCCGGCCGGGATGGTTACAATGGCGTCGCGCAACAGCCGCTGCACGGCGTATTCCTTCATGATACCGTAGCTGCCGTGGATCTCTATGGCCCGGCGAGCGGCCTTGGCCGCGGCTTCGCATGAGAAGGACTTGGCCAGCGCCGACTCGTTGTAAACCGGCATACCCTGATCCACCATCCAGCCTACCCGATACGTGGCAAGACGGGCCAGTTCCAGGTCCGCATAGATTTCCGCCAGATACACCTGGATCTGCTGCAATTTGGAGATCGGTTTTCCGTAGGCGATTCGTTCGTTGGAGAATTTGACCGCTTCCTCGAGCGTGGCGTTGAGGATACCCAGGCCGACGGACGCCATGCCCGGCCGTCCGCATTCGACGATGTTGCGGATGGCGACCGTCATGCCGTCGCCCTCGGTCCCCAGAAGGTTTTCGGCCGGAACTTCGCAGTCCTGAAGCACCAGTTCGCCCGTGTTGGCTCCCCGCAGGCCGACCTTGTTTTCCTTGCGTCCCAGTTTGGCGCCCGGAAAATCCTTTTCCACGATGAAAGCCGACAGCGCATTTTTCCCTTCGCCGGTCTTGGCGATGACGATCCAGGTATCCGATACGTGGGAGTTGGTGATGAAGCACTTCCGGCCGTTGATGATATACTTGTCACCCTCTCGTTTGGCGGAGGTCTGCATGCCGGCGACGTCGGAGCCGCCGGACGGGTCGGTCACCGCGACCACGCCCAGTGTTTCTCCATTGGCCAGGGGGGGCAGATATTTCTTTTTCTGTTCGTCATTCCCGAAGGTGTTCAGGCCATAGGTACACATGTGATGCACCTGCATGGCCATGGGCATGGCCGGGCACACGCGGCCCAGCTCTTCCAGCACGATCACCCGGGCCAGATGGCCCATGCCGGTACCGCCGTATTCGCGAGGAGTTATAACCCCGTTGATGCCCATTTGAGCCATGGGCTTGATGAGATCCACGGGAAACTCACCTGTTTCCTCCATCGCCTCCATCTTGGGAGGAATCTCCTTCTCCGCCCACTCGCGGATAGTTTTGCGCAGCAGTTCCTCACGATCTGAAAATTTGAAGTCCATGTGATCCCTCCTTTTTCAATCCGATGAATTGAATATATCTACCAATGATTTATGGTTATATGGGTGTTGGTGATCCGGGTTCGGCCCTTCGCTTACTGGTCCTGCAGGTCCTCTTCCACGCCCGCCAGCCGCTTGGCCATGTCGGTGTATTTTTCCAGCGGCGACAGGGCAAAAACAACCATCCGGGCCCCGTCCGGCGATCCGCCGCCGTGCATGCAGCCGGGCACGCCTCCGCCGATGGTCAGCCATTCGATGAGCCGCGCCAGCCGCGCCCTGGTTTCCGCTGAACCCGCTCCGGCGGTGAGATATTTCCGGATCAGGTGTCCGTATTCGGGGCTGGAAAAATCCTGAAAGGACGGCAGGCAGCCGGTTTCCACGATTCCCCCGCCGATCTCCTGGGTCAAACGTTTGGTCTCGTAAGGCAGCGTGGCCACGTGCACCTTGTTGCCGTGAGCGGTAAGGTTGTCGGCCAGCCACACGCCGGAGGGGTGCTTCTGGCCCAAGGCTATGGCGCCCACGCCCATGGTGAAGGTTGTTTCGTTGTTGACTTCCATCTGTATCAGCTTGTCCCGGAATATCTTGGCGTTCAGCCCGTTGGCCCTGGCGATGAGCGCCGCCGCGCCCACCATGACGTCACCCTGACCGGCCACACAGGCCCCGATACAGGATCTGTAGGTGGCCGTGAAACGCGTGACCACGGCGCCCGTGTATTTGAACTCGCCGGCCATGAACACCCGTTCCTTGGGCACGAATACATCTTCAAAGAAAAGGTAGGCCTGGGTTATGCCGGTCTCGGTGGGGCAGTCAAAGCCTTCTTCCAATTCGCGCGAGTCGCTGGGATGTCTGGCTTCCACAATGGTCAGTCCTTCAATATCCCTGGGCACGACGCAGACCAGGGCAAAATCCTGGTCTTCCTGGCGGTAGCCGCTGCCGGGCATCAGAAATATCTCGTCGGCCGCCGCCACGCCGCAGATCATCACCTTGGCTCCCCTGATGACCACGCCGTCATCGCGTTTTTCCACAATGCGCAGCGTGCAGTCGAGATCGGGTTGCTGGTGCGGTTTCAGTTTCCGGTTGCCCTTGGCGTCCGTAAGCGCGCCGGCCACCAACAGTCCCTTTTCCTGAAGGCTCAATCCCCATTCCTTCAAACGGGCATGGTAATCGGTGCCCAGCTCTTTATCCATGTCATGGGTGACCGACCACATGACGTTGAAGCCGTTCCAGCCGACGCATAAGGCGCCGGTGCACGAGCCGGTAAGATGGTACATTTCCCTTTTGAAGCGGGAGTTGAACACCATTTCTTCCGCCGAGGTCATCAGCGAGGTGTTCCGGTGGATGGTCTCCCCGGTCAGGTTTGACGTGGTGGTGAATATCTCGGAAAGCTGCGGGTCGTGCGCGGCGTCTATTCCGCGCGCATGGGATTCCACCACTCTTTTGGTAGCGGGGTCGGTGGTCACATCCTCGATCAACCGTCCGAACTTATGAATGTTCGGTCTCATGTTCTTTAAATGCTGCAGATATTGCTCTCTGGTCCGCAAACTCATGGCGCCAACCTCCTTTTCTGAATGTCTGTCGGAAAGAAGTGTCGTTCTAAATTCATCCGTCGGTGTGTCATGTTCCGGGCGTTTCCAGGCTATGGACGTATTCGATCAGGGGATTGATCGCCTTACGGAGGGTTTCATCGGTTTTTTGCATTCCATAGACGACGGACGCTCCGATCATCCCCGAAAAAAGCAATTCACTCACCGCCTCCGTATCGACATCGTTTCTCAATTCGCCCGAGGCCTTGGCCTGATCCAGAAATCTTTTCATCATGGACTTGACTCCGAGGAATCCCTTCCAGATTTCTTTGGCGAAGTCGGGACGTTGATCGTCCAGCTCCACCGATAAGGTGACGAAAACGCATCCACCGGGAATATTGTTTTCGTCCTTGAGATAGCGTTCCCGATAGTTTGTCAGGATAAGTCGAACGTTGTCCAGGGGCCTTTGCTGACCGTTTACCTCGAAAAGCACCCGTTCCCGCCACATTGCGCGGGCTTCGGCCAGCACAGCTAAAAAAAGATGATCCTTGCTTTTGAAATGGTTGTAGAGTCCCCCTTTGGAGGCTTTGGTTTGTTGCAGGATGTCATCGATGGACGTATTCAAAAAGCCTTTTAAGGAAAAAAGCTTGAGAGATTCATGAATAATCCGTTGTCGAAGATCCAACTCCACCTCCTCGGAGAGACCGACCGGTTGGTCTGTAAAACTCACCGTACAATCGCCTTATTTTCTTGTCAATTTATTTTTGACCGAACGCGTCGATTCCATCGGATCGTGGCGAGGGATCGCGTATTTGAGGCCCGGATGGCGCCAAGGTCCGGAGCCGCGTGTAACAGCCGGGTGGCCATGGCGAGCTTTAAATGATGGCGGGATGATTTCAACGTGGCGAACTCCAATAGTACGCTCCAAATCCGCCGCTCCCGTTCGTAATCCTTGACCGTTACGCGCGCGATCAGTAAGCTTAGGCGATATGTAATGGAGAGCCTGGGGAGGCGGCCGGACGCCGAAGGCGCCCCGGAAATTTCATCCCGGGCAGGTATTGCGCAACCGCGCGGACGTGAAAGGCCCATCCCGGACGTTGATCAAATTCTCAGGCGGGTATGAATCAGCCGCTTTGGACGGCGAGAGCGTTGGAACATCAGAGAGGTTTCAGTATGCCCGGATCGGTCGGAATAATTGCCAATCCAGCCTCAGGCAAGGACATCAGGAGGCTGGTGGCGCATGGTTCGGTTTTTGACAATCAGGAGAAGGTCAACATCATACGGCGGGTGTTGATAGCCCTGGACTCGCTTGGCGTGGAGCAGGTATTCGTAATGCCGGACTATGCCGATATGGGGCTGCGGGCGGCTGAAGACATAAACCTCGCGCTCCGGGTTGATCTTCTCGACTTCGATACGCAGGGCAGGCAGGAAGACTCCACGGCCGCCGCCCGTCTTTTGGCCGAAATGGACGTTGGTTGCATCATCACTCTGGGCGGAGACGGCACCAATCGAGTCGTGGCCAAGGCGTGTCGGGACATCCCCCTTGTTCCCATTTCCACCGGGACCAACAATGTCTTTCCCTGCATGGTGGAAGGCACGATCGCCGGCCTGGCCGCCGGTGTCGTGGCGTCGGGGCTGGTCGACGCGGGCAAGGTGTGCCGGCGCGCCCCCATCCTGGAAATTCTCCGTGAAGGAGACCCGATTGACATCGCCCTGGTGGACGCGGTGATTACCGACGATCTCTACGCCGGCGCGCGGGCCGTGTGGGATGTGGGCAGGATCAAAGAGATATTTCTGGCCAGGTCCACACCCTCGGCGGTCGGTTTTTCCTCGGTGGGCGGCATTCTGTGCCCGCTGCCCCGCGACAGCCGGCTCGGGGTCCATATTGAAATCGGGCCGGGGGAAAACACCATACGTTCTCAGATCGCTCCGGGCAAAATCTGTCGGCTGCCCATCGCCAAGTATCGAACCTTTGAAGCTCTTGAGGAGGTTCCTATTGAATCCCGGCAGGGGATGATCGCTCTGGACGGCGAACGGGAAATTGCTTTAACGCCGAAGGATCGGTTTGCGGTTCGTCTGAATCCACAGGGGCCGCTGGTGGTGGACATCGAGAAAGCGCTGGAGGCCGCCAGCGAGGGCCGTTGTTTTCATGAAGACGAGTCGCGGTGTGTTGCGCCCTGAGGCGCCGCCCGGCGCGCTTCAGCCCAGGGTTTCATCCACAGCCTCCTCGAACACTCCGATACTCTCCCTGAGAGCGTCTTCGTTTATGCAAAGCGGAGGCGCGATTTTGATGGACTCTCCCCCCTTACCGACCGGGGCGAACATCAACACCCCTTTCCGGTAACAGGAGACGTTTATTTTCAGAGCCGTTTCCGCGTCCGGTTCCCTGGCGCCGTCTTTCACGGCCAGCACGCCCGCCACAAGCCCCTTACCCAGAACTGTCCCCAGACGCCTGGGGTATTTTTCCCGAATACGCCTGAGTTCGGGGATCAGTATCTCTCCCATCCGCCGGGCGTTTTCGACTAGGTTCTCTTCCCGGAGCGCCGCCAGATTGGCCAGAGCCGCGGCCACCGCCAGGGGAGAGGCGGAGTGGGTGGAAGTCATGGAACCGGGAGGATAGAGATCCATGATGTCCTGCCGGCCGATCACCGCGGCCAGGGGAAGGGATGAGGTGACGCCCTTGCCGCAGGCGATCAGGTCCGGTTTCACCCCGTAGTGTTCGTAGCAGAACATTTTGCCCGTGCGGCCAAAACCCGCCTGCACTTCATCAAAGGTGAGGACGATGTCATGCTGGCGGCAGAATGATTCCAGTTCCAGCGCGTACTCCACGGGCAGGAAATGCGGCCCGCCGCCCTGATACGATTCGGTTATCACGCCCGCGATCCGGTCGGGGGATACCCCCTGTTCCTTGAGCGCGTTCAGGAAGACGTCGAATGAACAATGGGGTTCGTTATACCAGTCCGGGAAGGGGACCTGAATAAAGGTGGGGTCCGATTCGCCCAGCCACTCTTTCTGGCTGCGGATTCCACCGACCAGTTGCGCCCCCATGGTGCGGCCGTGAAAGGCGTTGTGGAAGGATACGATATGGTTTTTTTGCGGCCCGTACGTGCGCAGCGCGTAGGTCTTGGAAAGCTTGACGCAATTCTCAATGGCCTCGCTGCCCGTGGTGAGCAGAAATACCTTGTAGCCGGCGGGGTCCGGGGATAGGGCCTGCAGGGCCTTGGTAAGCGCGGCGCGTTTCTCGTGGACAAACACATAGGTGGCCACGAGCCCCTGGTCTATCTGTTCGCGCAGGGCCTGTATTACCGCCGGGTGGCCGTGGCCCGCATTGGCTATAAGAACGCCCGAAGACCAGTCGATCCAGCGGTTTCCCCACCGGTCGTAGATCGAGAACCCCTCGGCCCGATCCCACACCACCGGGGGCATTCCCATCATCGATCGGGGTTCGCTTTCCTGCAGAGCGCGAAAAACGGCCAGGGATTCCGGGACGGGCAGTTTGGTGCGAATTTCCCGAAACCGGGTGGATACTTTTTTCACTTCTACCGGCTGGAGAGAATACTCCGCCATTTTAGTTCCCTTTCCTCGGCGATGATGGCCGCTTCAGACCTGTCCTTTAAGCGCTCAATGACCGTATTTTTTCCGAATGCGGGGCCGCGGTTCGTATTCGATGAATACGGTGTCCCCACCGCTCAGGATGGAGGCCCGCGCGGCTTCGTGGACCAGTTCATTCATCCAGGAGTTGGCGGGGGTGGCGATCAATCCGTTTTGGTCGATTTCCTGGAGCAAACGTTCGCGGAGGCCTTGTTCGCCGCCGCCGTCCGCCGCCGCGACCCTTCCTTCCATCCTGCTCATGGCGGTGAGGATCGCGCTCACCGAGTCGGGGCCGTACCCGATGGGTTTGTAGCCCGGCCCTTCCCAGGGAACATACTGAAAGAAATCGGGATTGACATACTGGAACTGCTTGTTGCCCGGTCCCTGGGGAAAGAGGACCCCGTACTCCACACCGCGGAATTGGTCGTTGTGTTTCAGCGCGCCGCTCGCTCCTTCCCCTTCGAAGAACATGCTGAGGCACTGCTCGTTGCCTCCCGCGCCTTTGTCCGGATACCCGAGGCCGTCGCTCACGGTGAGCAGCGCCCCGTTTTCGAAGCGCACTCTCCCGCTGGCCCACATGTATCCTTTCTTGCCGTTGGGGAAAACGCCTTCAACCCCGGCCACCGAAACCTCAACCGGTTTCAGTCCGGTAATAAAGGTAACCAGATCGACATAATGGCAGCCCACGTACACGAACGGGTCGGTGGCGTCACTGGTGAACCAGTTCTGGAAATTGGAGAAGCGGTAGTAGTAGGGCTCAATCATCTTGGCCTCGCCCATGACGAACTCGCCGAGTTCTCCCTTTTGGTAGCGGCGCCGGGCGATGAGGGAGCGCCGGTCGAACCGCTTGTGATACTCAATCCCCACCAGCAGGCCGCGGCCCCGCGCCGCCCGTTCGATTTCCTCGGCCTGCGCGTGGCTGTGGGTGAGGGGCTTGACGCACAACACGTGCTGCCGGGCCTGGAGCGCGTCCATGGTCACCGGAAAATGCAGTTCATCGGGCAGCGCTATGATAGCCGCCTGAAAGGGGTCGCGTTGACTGAGGACCTCCCGGTACGCGTCGGGTCGCGCCGTCACCGTCGCCTCGGGACTGGGGTAGGCGGTGAAATCCTGGCCGGGAAAAGCCTCCTTGATTTCTTCGTCGTTCTTGAGGGCCGCCAGCGACGCCGGGCGTGTGCCGCACACCGTGACGCCGCCTACAATCCCGTTTCGCCGCAGGTGAAACACCGTGGGCAGGATGAGATCGCGCACGATCATACCCGCCCCGATTATGGTTACGTCAAGCGTCTTATACTCGTTTGTCACGAATCCCCCCGAAGTATCCTCGTTCCTAAGCCGTTTCGCCGAGGTCGAAAAACGCGGCGATTGCGCCTTTAGGAGACATTTCCGGCTTGAAGCTCTTTAGCGGTCGACGCGGGCGCCTCCGCCTTTCATAATCTTTTCGACCTCATCCTTTGTGGCCATGGACGTGTCGCCCGGCGTGCTCATGGCCAGCGCCCCGTGAGCGGCCCCGTAATTGACCGCTTTGGCTAGGTCGCACCCGGTCATGAGGCCGTAGATCAGCCCGGAGGCGAAACTGTCTCCGCCTCCGACCCGGTCGTAGATTTCCAGGTTTTCCCTGAGCATGGCCTCTTCGAAACGGCCGTCGGCGTACGCGATGGCCCCCCAGTCGTTGACGGTGGCGGTTTTCGCGTTCCTCAAAGTGGTGGCCACGACTTTGAAATTGGGGAATTGTTTGACGGCCTGGAGGATCATCTTCTTGAAGTTGGCCGGGTCCAATTTGGAGAGGCGCTTGTCCACGCCCTCCACCTGCAAACCGAGGCAGGCGGTGAAATCCTCCTCATTGCCCAGCATGACGTCTACATACGGAGCGATGCGGCGGTTCACTTCCTGAGCCTTTTCCTGTCCGCCGACATCTTTCCAAATCGACGCCCGGTAGTTGAGGTCGTAGGAAATGATCGCGCCGTGCTTTTTGGCCGCCTCCATGGCCTCCACGATGACTTCGGGCGTGGTTTCGGAAAGGCCGGCGAAAATTCCGCCGGTGTGGAACCAGCGGGCGCCTTCCCGGCCGAAGATGGTTTCCCAGTCGATGTCGCCTTTCTTCAACTGGGAGGCGGCGGTGTGGCCCCGGTCCGAACAGCCCAAAGCCGCCCGGGCGCCGAATCCCTTTTCCGTGAAATTCAATCCCACGCGCGTCTTGCGGCCTATGCCGTCAAACGGCGCCCACTTGACGTGCCGTATGTCCACCCCGCCTTGATAGAGAAGGTCCTCCAGGAGCCTGCCCACGGGGTTGTCCGCAATGGCCGTCACCAGGGCGCCGCGCATGCCGAAACATCGTTTCAGCCCTCGGGCGACGTTGTATTCCCCGCCTCCTTCCCAGACCTGAAACGTTCTGGCCCTGGAAATGCGGTTATCGCCGGGATCGAGGCGAATCATCACTTCACCTAAACTGAGAATATCGAAGACGCACGCTTCAGCGGATTTTATGTTCAGAATAGCCATGGTATGCACCTCGCCATAAGGAATCGCCGGATTGGCGCCGTTAGGATTTACGGGTTCACCACAAACGGACTGTCTTCGCCCCGGAGAACGGCGGCCACGTTTTCCGCGCACTTGGTCTGCAATTCAATTTGAGACTCTTCGGAATACCAACCGGCGTGGTCGGTAAGCGTCACATTTTCCAGTTCAAACCAGGGGGAGCCCTCGGGAATGGGCTCAATCTCGTGAACGTCCAGCCCGGCGCTGTTAAGTTCGCCGCTCTTGAGCGCCTCGTACAGCGCCTTGCCGTCCACCACCGGCCCTCGCGCCGTATTGATCAAAATCGCGCTTTTTTTCATGGTTCGAAATTGCGGGGTGGAAAACATGCCCTTGGTTTCAGCAGTGAGGGGGGTATGGACGCTGATGTAGTCGGATTCCCGCAGCAGGGTATCGAAATCCGACGGTTCGGCTCCCGCCCCGGTAATGACTTCCCGCGGAATGTAGGGATCGTACACGAGGATTCGTCCGAGTTCAAAGCCCGTAAGCTTACGGCAGAACGTGCTCCCGATCCTGCCAAGGCCGACAATGCCCATGGTCCTCCCTTTGATCCTGTGGATGGGATCGGCCCGGCCTACGTTCCATAGTCCGTTCCTCACCTGCCGGTCGCGTCGAACCACCTTCCTGACGCAGGCCAGCAGCAGGGCCATGGCGTGGTCCGAGACATCCTCCTTGCAGTAATCGGGCACGTTGACGACCTTGATTCCGCGCGCCTTGGCGGCGGCGATGTCCACGTTGTCATACCCCACGCCGTATCGCCCGATCACCCGGCATTTTTCCAGATTGGCGATCACGCGGGCGGTGACGGCCGCGAGGTTCACGGTGACGCCGTCGGCGTCCCGGCAGATGTTGATGATTTCATCCTCGCCCAGCAGTTGATGAACCTCGATCACTTCCGCGCCTATGGATTCCAACACCGATCTCTCCGGCGTATGATCGCCGAACCGTTCCTCCAGCAATACCACTTTCATACCAGCCATGGCGTCTCCCCGCGTGTCTCAGTCATTGATTTTCTCCAACTTTTGTATGGTTACGGCCCCCACCGGGCAGACGTCCGAACAGGTGGCGCAGCCCGTGCAGTCCTCTACGTTCACCAGCGCCTTGCCGTCTTGCATGGTAATGGCGTAGCAATGGCCGATTTTCTCGCACGCCCCGCAGCCCGTGCAGCGTTCCTGGTCGATGACCGAATGGCCGCGATAGAGCGTGAGCCCGGTAGCCGGAGTGATATGCGGTACCACCACTCCCCGGAAATCGGTATACTTCCGGTAGCCCTGCTCCCGCATGAATTCCTTCAGCTTGCCCACCATTTTGGGCAGTATGCCGTACCCCTTGAGCATGGTGGCCGTGCACACCTGCACAAAGTCCGCGCCGCACATGATCATCTGCGCCGCGTCCTTCCAGTCTTCCACGCCCCCGCTGCCCATGACCAGATCCTGGGGCCGGCAGAGCGCTCTCATTTCATACACGTCCCGCAAGGCCAGCGGCTTTATCCAGGGCCCGGAAAAACAGGCCAGCGTGGGTTCGTCCTGCAAGTGATGGATTCCCCTGGTGGGCTGATAAACATCGAAATCCACAATCGCCAACCGGTTGGCGGTGGTCCCGGCGCAGAGTATGCCGGCGTCGAAACAGGCCTTGGCCACCTGGCCGATCTTTCCGCCTTCCGGGGTCAGCTTCACGAAAACGGGAATTCCCACCGCCTTCCGCACGTCAACGGCGATCTGCGAAACCAGTTCCGGAACGCTTCCCACGCTGGCCCCGGAGAGCTGCGTGGAACGCCCTCCCGAACTGTCCACGTTAAAGGACATATTGGGACAGCACATATTCAGCTCGATCACGTGGGCCCCGGCCTCCTCGTACTTCCGGGCCATGTCCATCCAGCCTTCCGTTCCGCCCTCTCCCGCATAGGCCATATTGGCGTAGAGGATCAGTTCGGACGTGTTTTTGCGCGCTTGCTCCATGAGGCGCAGACCCTCTTCGAAGCGCAAGCGGGTTTCGGCGGTGAAGGCGTGGTATTTGTGTTTTTTCAGCCAGCGGTACCGGGGGGGCTTGCTGATGTAGGTAGGATCAATGGTGAGCTTCAGGCTGGCGGCGCCCCATCCGTTGCGTTCGATTTCACGGACCATCCCGATCGTCTTCACCGTCGGGCCGGAGGCTACCACAAAGTTGTTGCGAAAGGTGAGGCCGGCGGCCTCAAACGGCATCAGGTAATCGTGTTCCTTCTTTGCCATATGTCTGCCCTCGCTCTATAGCTCCAAAGGTTTCTTTTACATCCACTCGCCGAACACCGTGCGATCCGTCCGGTTGGATTCGTAGAAGGCCTGTACGAGCTCCACGCAGGCGGCGCCCGCCCGGCCGTCCACCCCGTAGAACACCGGGTTGTCCTTGCGGACGCAGTCAATGAAATAGTCCAGTTCCGGGACGTAGCCCAGGTTCATGAATTCATCCACCGCCGGCTTAGTCCAGCCGAGGTTGTGGTCGGTCTTTTCTATGGAATAGGAAATACCCGGACGGGAATAGCAGGATATGGGAGAACCGAAGGTCAGGTCAATCTTGAGGACCCCTTCCGTACCGTAAATCTCCACCTTGTCGTCCATGCCGCCCACGGTGATGTAGTTCCCCTCGACAAAAGCGAATTGCCCGTTTTGGAACCGCATCATGCCCATGCCGAAGTCCTCTCCGCCGTTCTCCTTATGAACGAAATTCTTGTCCAGACCGCCGGTCATTTTGCCGGTCACTTCCACCACCGGGTTTTCGCCTCTCCCCAGAAAGTAGAGCAGCCAGCCTATGGGGTGGACTCCCAGATGCAGGAAGCTTCCGCCGCCGCAAAATTCCTTGTTTTTGGCAAAGGGAGAATGGGTGCCGTTGTGGACTTCCTTGGCCTTTACGTAGAGGACTTCGCCGATTCCCCCTTCCCTTACCAGTTCCTCCGCTTTCCGCAAGGCCGGTGAAAAGCACCAGTCTTCCGCGTACATGAGCAGAACCTTCTGTTCCTCGCAGACCCGGACCACTTCAACCGCGTCTTCCACGGTCGTGGCCAGGGGCTTTTCCACGATCACGTGTTTTCCATTTCGGGCGGCGGCCAGCGCCACTTCATGATGCAGGAAATTGGGAACACATACCGAAATGACGTCGATATCGTCCCGCTTCATCATCTCGCGGTAGTCGGAGTAGGCGTGGGGGATGTTCCATTTCTCGGCCAACGCCCGCGCCCCGGAGGGAGAAGCCGCGGCCACGATTTCGGCGTGTTCGTTCCGCGTGAAGGCGTCGCAGTGAAAATCGGCCGCGAACTTAGCGCCAACGATTCCTACTCCCACTCTCCCGTTTTTAGCCATGATCCCGCCTCCCGCACTCCTCACACGGTTACTGTTTCGTCAAACCCCAGGCAGAGCGATATCTCCTTCGCGGCGTTGACCACCTGCGGCGCCAGGCGCCTGCGGACGGTGTTCATCGACAACCGGAAGCGGGGGCCCGATACGCTGATGGCGGCGATCACTCTCCCCCGGGCGTCGCGGACAGGCGCGCCCACGCACCGGACGCCTTCCTCGTTTTCTTCGTCATCGATGGCGAAACCCTGTTCCCGGACCTGGGACAACTCCTTCCTGAGTTCGTCAGGATCGGTTATGGTATTCTTCGAACGCCGGGCAAGGCCGCGTTCGGTTATGATTTCCGCGAGCTGTTTTTCGTCCAGATGGGAGAGCAGCGCCTTTCCTCCCGCGCTCGAATGAGCGGCGTTACGCATGCCCACATAGGAAGCCAGCTTGAGGCTATGGGTGTTTTCGGCGCTTTCGAGCTTGAGCAGATACACGATTTCTCCCTTATCCAGAATCATGAGGTGCGCCACCTCGTTGCTCTCCTCAGCCAGCCTGCTCAGTACGGGTTCGGCTTCCTGCACGACGTTCAGGTTGTCGGCCGCGCAATGAGCCAGGTGGATGAGGCGGGAGTCCACGCCGTAGCGCTTGGTGGAACTGTTCTGCTTGGCGAATCTGTGTTCCACGAGGGTGGCCAGGATATGGTGTGCGGTGCTTTTGTTCAGATTCAGCTTTTCCGCCAGCTCCATGAGACCAAGCCCTTGAGGGCTGTTGCTGAGTTCCTCCAGGACGTCGAGCGCGCGGCTTATCGATTGAATCGTTCTTGGTTTCATAATATCAAACAAGCTTTGTTATTCTCAAAATGTACCGTGTGGACGCTGAAAGTGTCAAGTCGTATTTTCAGAGGCGCAAGCGAACAAGAAGCGCCTATCTATTGGAAATAGCAGGTCATTACCGAATCCGGCGCCATGCCCGCTTCAGCTCGCCCTCTTGACAAAGTGAAATTGCGCATGCTTAAGTAGTTCTACCGTGAAAAACGTTCAATTCTGGAAGAAAGAAGGGGACGCCATGCCGGAACACAAAAAATTCAAGTACGATTCCTTGGAAGAACTGAAAAAGGACGCCTCGGATTTAGGGGCCGAACTCCCCTTCGCGTCCGGGGTGGAACCGTTGTTGGCGCCCTTGACCATCGCCGGGAAAACCCTGCCCAACCGCATCGTGGCGCAACCCATGGAAGGGTGCGACGGAGAGACGGACGGCTCGCCCAGCGAACTGACCGTGCGCCGGTACCGGCGGTTCGCGCAAGGCGGCGCGGGCATGCTCTGGTTCGAGGCTACTTCCGTGGCGCCAGAAGGGAAGGCCAATCCGCGGCAGTTGCTGCTCACCCGTACAAACCAGGACGCCTACAAACGGATGCTCGAATCCGCGCTCCGGGAAGCGCAAAAACAATTCGGACCCAGCCATACCCCGTTCACCATTCTCCAGCTTACCCATTCCGGCCGTTACAGCCGGCCGGTCAAAGCCCCGCAGCCGATCATCGCCGTGCGCAACCCCTATCTGGACCCCAGACTTGCCGACGGGTGGCGGATCATCAGCGACGATGAACTGCAAGCGCTGGAAGACCGGTATGTCGAGTGCGCCGAGATGGCGCGTGACGCGGGATTCGACGCGGTGGACATCAAAAGCTGTCACCGCTATCTGAATTCGGAACTCCTGAGCGCCCATACGCGGGAAGGGCGCTACGGCGGCTCTCTGGAAAACCGTACCCGATTTCTCATGAACATTTTCGACAAGATCCGGGATCGGGTGGGCGCCGGCCTTTCGGTAAGCCTGCGCATGAACGCGTATGACGCCATGCCGTATCCCTATGGATGGGGTGTGGACCGGGAAGACTATACGGTCCCCGACCTTTCGGAACCCCTTCAACTGGTCGCTTCCCTTCGCTCCAAGGGCCTGGCCTTTCTGAACGTGACCGCGGGCAACCCCTACTACAATCCGCACGTGACCCGGCCCTACAACGCCGGCCCTTACCGGCCCAGGGAACACCAGCTTACCGGGGCGCATCGATTGTTGTCGCTGGCCCGAAAAATCCAGGGATCATACCCGGACGTGGCCGTGGTGGGCACCGGGCTGTCATGGCTCAATGAGTACGCCGCGCTGCTGGGCGCCGGGGGCGTACAGGAAAAATGGTTCTCCCTGGCGGGATTCGGCCGCGCGCTGCTGGCGTATCCCGATTTTCCCGCCGATTTGATGAACAAGGGCGGCATGGAAAAGAAAAAATGCTGCATCGCCTGCAGCAAATGTTCGGAACTCATGCGCTACGACGGAAAGGCGGGCTGTGTCATCTACGATTCGGAAGTCTACCGGCCCATTTACAAGGAGGTGACCGAGGGCAAGCCCTCGCTGGTCAGCCGCAAACAGGCGGACCACGTGTAACGGACGCAATGACGTGGCGGCTCCGCCGCCCCATCTTTGAGGGTGTCGATAAAAGCATGAGAAGGAATCGTGCGGGGGAATCCTGCCCCTCGCAGATCCCGCTATTCGCGGGGCGCGCCCCCTGCGGGAGATTTTTCGCTACGCTCGAAATAAGAACACTGGCGCCTGAAACAGTTCTGTTTTCAATAGCTTAAAGGTTTTGGGGGTGGGTTTGGGAGAGCCCCTTTTCTCAAAAGGGGCCTCCCATTTTCAACAATCGGAGTAAAGGCAATAGCCACTTTTTCAAAAAGTTCCCTCCCGCAAAATCCAAAATCAACAGCCTCCTTTGGCGCGATCGGTCAGCATGATTCTCATGTCCGGGACCGGGAAGCGATTCACATGAGCGGCCACATCGAACTAAGCGGACTCAAACTGAGGATATACCGGTACAACACCCTGGTGGTGGGAAGCGGGGCCGCCGGGTTGAACGCGGCCGACCGTCTCCACGCTTTCGGACAGCAGGACGTGGCCGTCCTTACCGAAGGGGTGTTCATGGGCACATCCCATAACGCGGGGTCGGACAAGCAGACCTACTACAAGCTTACCATGGCCGGGGAAGCTCCCGATTCGGTCATGGAGATGGCCAAAACGCTTTTCAACGGCGGCGCCATGCACGGGGATCTGGCTCTGGTGGAAGCGGCCCTGTCGGCCAGATGTTTTTTCCGGCTCGTGGAGCTGGGGGTTCCCTTTCCTCAAGACCGCTTCGGCGAATTCGTGGGGTATAAAACCGATCACGACCCCAGACAGCGGGCTACGTCCGCCGGACCGCTCACCTCCCGGTTTATGACCGAAAAGCTTTTCGAGCGCATACAAGCCAAAACTATTCCCGTCCATGACGGGCTGCAGGCCGTCAGAGCGCTCACCGACCGGGCGCGGCAGTCGTGCCTGGGGATTCTGGCGCTGGACCTGAACGCGCTGGAAGATCCCGACCGGCGGTACGTGTTGTTCAACTGCGCCAACGTCATCTACGCCGTGGGCGGACCCGCCGGAATGTACGCCGATTCCGTGTATCCCCTGAGTCAGACGGGCGGTTCCGGCATCGCGTTCGAGGCGGGGGTGAGAGGCCAGAACCTGACGGAATCCCAATTCGGACTGTCGTCCATCGCCTTCCGCTGGAACGTGTCCGGGACCTACCAGCAGGTCCTGCCGCGCTATATATCCACCGGCGCCGACGGGCAGGAGGAGCGCGAGTTTCTGCTCGATTATTTCAGTACGCCCGGTTCCATGCTCAACGCGGTGTTCCTCAAAGGCTATCAGTGGCCGTTCGACGTTCGAAAGGCGGGAGGGGAGGGGTCTTCCCTGGTGGATCTGTGCGTGTACCATCAGCGGGTCCATCTTGGGAGACGGGTGTTTCTGGATTACCGGCGCAACCCGTTGGGAGACGGGTTCGATTTTTCGCTGTTGAACGAGGAAGCACGCTCCTATCTGGAAAAATCGGGCGCGACCTTCGGCTCCCCCCTGGATCGTCTGGCCCACATGAACCAACCGGCCATAGATCTTTACTCGGCGCATGGCATTGACCTGTCCCGTGAGCCGTTGGAAATAGCCGTGTGCGCGCAGCATACCAACGGCGGCCTGTGGGGGAATCATTGGTGGGAGAGCAATGTGCGCCATTTTTTCCCGGTGGGCGAAGCCAACGGAAGTCACGGTATTTACCGGCCGGGCGGAGCGGCCCTCAACGCGGGGCAGGTGGGCGGGACCCGGGCGGCGCGGTTCATCGCCGCAAAATATAGCGAACCGCCTTGCCCGGACGAGTCGTTCCTTCAGGCGTGCGGCCAACAGATCCAAGACCGGATCGGACTGGCCGAATCGCTTTTAAGGAATCGGTCCGCCCAAGGGACGGCCCGGTCGATGCGCCAACGGATCGGCCGCCGCATGAGCGCCAACGGCGCCATTCTCCGCAGCGCGGAAAAGGTCAATCGAGCCCTGGCCGAGGCGCGATCCGATCTGGCGGCGTTTGCGCGGGAAACCGTCGTCGGCGATCCGCTGGAACTCCCCGCCGCCCTGCGCAATCACGACCTGCTGATCTGCCAGATTACCTTCCTCGCCGCCATACAGGACTACCTGGCGCGCGGCGGGGGCAGCAGGGGGTCGTTCATCGTCAGCCACGCTTCGGGGGAAAAACCGAGCCCCCGTCTGCCGGAAGAGTTCAGGGCCCTGCCTGAGGATGAACGGCTGCGCGCCCAGGTTCAGGTTATCGAATACGGGCCGGACGAATGTGCCGTGAGGTGGGACCCGGTTCGTCCGTTGCCTTCGGAAGACCAGTGGTTTGAGAACGTATGGCGCCGGTTCCAGCGGGACGGGAACGTTTCATAGGGCCAGCAGTTCTCCCGTGTCCCGGATGGCGGACCCGCTTTGCCCCTCTGACGCCCCCCGTCAATCCAGACGCAGATTGATCCCGGCGCCCTTGTCGGCGGGATTGGCCAGACGCGCGTAAACGGTCAGAAATCCGTCCTTAACCCGTGGGGCGGGCTTTTGCCAGGCGGCTATCCTGGCCTGTATCTCATCCTCGGGCAACAAGAGATCGAGCCGCCGGTCGGGGATGTTCATTTCGATCTCGTCGCCGTCGCGGACGATAGCCAAAGGCCCGCCCTCGGCCGCTTCGGGGGTAACCTGACAGATGAACGGCCCCTTGGCGAATCCGGAGATCTTGCCGTCGGTCAGAAGGGCGCACTTCGATTCCAGACCCAGGGCCCGCAAAAACCCGATGACCTTGAAGACCTCGGTGAGCCCCGGCCCGCCCTTGGGCCCTTCATACCGCACCACCAGGACCTCGCCCGGCTCGATCCGTCCGGCGCGCAGCGCGTCCAGGGCCTCTTCCTGACCGTCGAAAACCCGCGCCTTGCCCCGGTGCCGCATCATTTCGGGCACGACCACCGTTGGCCGGACCACGGCCGACCTGGCCAGATTTCCGCTCAATATCGCCAGTCCGCCTTTGTTGACCGGATCGTCCAGCTCCTTGATGACCGGCGAGGGCCGTTCCTTGACCGCGGCCAGGTTTGCGCCCACGCTTTTCCCGGTCACGGTAAGGGCGTCCAGGTTCAGGGAGCCTTGCAGCTTCTTCATGATCGCCCGCACTCCCCCGGCTTCGTCAAAATCGCCGACCGTGTATGGGCCGCTCGGTCTGACCGCGGCGATACAGGGCGTCTTTTGCCCCAGTTCCTCGATCAGACTCAGGGTGATCTCCTGGTCCAGGCGCATCTCCCAGGCCAGGGCCAGCAGGTGGATGATGGCGTTGGTCGAGCCGCCGATGGCGTGCAAGACCTGGATGGCGTTGACAATGCTTTCCCGGGTGATGATCCGGTGGGAAGTGATTCCCTCCTGAACCAGTTCCACGATTCGATTGCCGGTTTGCTTGGCCAGCCGCAGCTTTTTGGCCAGCGGGGCGGGGCTGGTGGCCACACCGGGAAGGGACAAGCCCAGGGCCTCGGTCAGGCACTGCATGGTGTTGGCCGTGCCCAAAAGCGCGCAGGCCCCGGCCCCGGAGCAGGCGGCGTCCTCCAACTCGTCCAGTTCCTCCAGCGGAATCGACTCCTGACCCACGGCGTAGGCCCAGCAATGCACGTCCACCGAAGTGGTGTCCAAATCCTGGCCGCCGTGGCGGCCCGCCAGCATGGGTCCGCCGGTAAGGACGATGACCGGGATGTTCAGCCGGGCCGCGGCCAGCAGGTTGGCGGGAACGTTCTTGTCGCAGGAGGAGATCATGACCAGGCCGTCGAACATGTGCAGCCAGGTGGCCGCCTCTATTTCGGCGGCTACGATGTCGCGGGTCGCCGTGTCATAGCGGATGCCGTGCGTGCCTATGTCCATGGGGCATTGGCCGAAGCTGTTGAATTCGAACGGCGTTCCCCCGGCCTGCCAGACACCGGCCTTGACCGCGTCGCCCAGGGCGCGAAGGTGGAAGTGGCCGGGGCTGGTTTCGCCCCAGGAATTGGCCACGCCGATGCGGGGCTGTTTGAGGTCCCGGCTGGTGTAGCCCATGCCTTTGAGCAGGGCCCGGGAACGGGCGTTCTCGGGCGTCTGAAAAAAGTCCTGATGAGTCTTGTGCTTGGCCATATTCTTCTCCCGAATTCAAACCGCGGCCCCCGAGCGTCAAACCCTAAATGGCCGCGTGGGTCCTCGCCCTCTCCGGGGCGGTTCAATCGTGGGGATAGATTACCGCCTTAACCGCCTGCTTGTTGGCCATGACCGCGAGGGCTTCGTTGGCCTGTTCCAGCTTGAAGCGGTGGGTGATGATCTCCTTGAAGTCGTTCAGCCGGCTGCGGGTCAGCTTGAGCGACATATGAGTGTGGCGGACGTCGCTGACCCAAACCCCCTGGAGGCGCAGATGCTTCCGGCCGATGTCGTGGAAGCAGTCTAGTTCGATGGAGCCGTGAGGCTCGCCAAAGCCCGCGGTGACGCACGCTCCGCCGATGCGGGTCAGGCTGACGGCCTCCTTGAGGGCGGCGGGCGAACCCACCACCTCCAAAGCCACGTCCACCCCCAACCCTTGGGTCGCGTCCAACACCGCTTCCCGTCTTTCTTCCGGCGTCAGATGGTTCCGGTTGAGAGTATCGGTGGCGCCCATCCGGCGGCAGATCTCCAATCGCTCCTCCGTGCCGCCGATGCAAAAGATGCGCGACGCGCCCTGGGCGTTGGCAAAGGCCACGGCGTAAATGCCCAGCGGACCCGGCCCCTGGACCAGCACGCTGTCGCCGGGCTGGATACCGGCCAGATCGATGGCGTGGGCGGTCGTTCCTCCGGAGCAGGAGGCCGGGGCGTAGACTTCAATGTCCGCCGGTTTGGGGCCCACGTCGTCCAGCCGGAACAGGTCCACATTTTGATGTAACGGCAGGTATTGCGCGTAGTTGCCGGTCAGGTACGGCGGTTCGGCGCAGGAGAGGTGAATGCCGTAGACCCAGCGATTGAGGCACAGCGACGGCGTGTTTTTAATCTTGCAAAAGTAACAGTGGCCGCAGGTCACGCCTCTGCTCCACAAGACCCTGTCCCCGATCCTGACCGGGGCGCCGTCGTCGACGTAACGCTTGTCTCCGGCCACCTCGACCACCTCGCCGACGCCTTCATGCCCCAAAATCATGGGCAGCTTAAGCCGGGGGTCCTGGCCCTTATGCATGTAGACGTCCGATCCGCAGACCCCGGCCACCAGGATCTTGACCAAAACCTGACCCGGTTCCAGCTTGGGCACGGGGAACGTTTTTAGCGTCAACGGTTCGTTGAACTTCTCCAAAACCATGGCTTTTGCGTCCACAGACCACTCCTTGTTAATCGTACTTGATCACGACCTTTACGTCTTCCGACGCCGGGTCGCTCAGGCGGTCGAAAGCCTCCTGGAGCCTATCCGGAGGGAAGGTGTGGGTAACGAGGGGTTTGAGATCCACGGCCCCGTTTTCGAGCAGCTTCAAGGCGGTCCTGAAATCCCGGCGGTAGCCCTGTGAGCCCTTGAGGGCGATTTCCTTGGCGACAAAGATGTTGGCCGGCAGCGTCATCTCGGGCTGACTCATCAGGCCGACCATGACCGCCGTTCCGCCCTTTTTCAGGACGGCCAGGGCCTGGTTGAGGGTCAGGGCCAGACCGACCGCCTCGAAGGCGGCTTCCACCCCCAGCCCCCCGGTTCGTTCCAGTATCTGGGCCACCGCCTTCCCGTCTCTGTTGTCGAAGACTCCGGTGGCGCCCAGCTCCAGCGACTTTTTTAACCGGAAATCCTGGACGTCCACTGAAAATACGTCGCCCGCGCCCGACAATCTGGCCAGCATGAGGACCATCAGTCCGATCGCTCCGGCCCCGAACACGGCCACGCTGTCTCCCATTTTCAACCCGGCCCGGCCCACGGCGTGGATGGCCACGGCCAGCGGTTCGACCAGCGCCCCCTCTTCGAAGGAGATGTTGTCCGGCAGGGGATGGAGCCAATTCTCGTCAGCGACGAAAAAGGGCGTGAAGGCCCCCTGGCCCCGGCGATGGTGGAAGCTGACGTCGCGGCAGAGATGATAGTCGCCCCGGAGACAGAATTCGCACTTGCCGCATATGATAATCGGCTCCAGGACAACCCGGTCGCCAATCTTGAACCGGCCGCTTTCCGATCCCAGTCCGGCGACCTCGCCCGCCAGTTCGTGGCCCAGGGCGGCCGGAAGCGGGGCGAAGGGATGCTTGCCGTGGAAGGTGTGCAGGTCGCTGCCGCAAACGGACACCGCCCGGGTTTTGATAAGGATCTGGCCCGGTCCCGGTTCGGCGACCTCCTTGTCCCGAAACTCAACACGGCCAGGCTTGAAAACCATGGCCATGGGCTGGCGCCGGCTCATAATGGCCCCTTTCAAGCGTTTGGTTCGAAAGATACCGCGTCAAACGGGCAAACGCTGAAACACAGTTCGCATCCGATGCATTTGTCCGTATGCCTGACCACTTCTTCGTCTCCCCGGCTCAGGGCCCCGTAAAAACAGGACTGGACGCAGTTCCAGCAAAGCGTGCACTTGTCGCGGTCGATAACGGCGTGGCGGCCCTTGTCGCCGAAGGTCTGGTTGTAGGAGGCGATCGCCGCCTTCGAGGCCATTCCATGGATGGCGTTCAGGTCCGGGTAACCGTGAGTATCGAGGAAGTCGTTTATTCCATTGATGATTTCGGTCAGCCGTTTATAGCCCTTGAGCATGACGACCGAGCCGACCTGCATGACCAGCGCCCCGCTCATGATGAATTCCACGGCGTCGCGCCAGTCGAAAATACCGTTTGATCCGGCTATGGGCATTCCCAGTTTGGAATAAATGTCGTGGACCCAGCGCAGGGTCACCGGTTTTGCCCACGGGCCTCCCACGCCCGCCGGTCCTCCGATGTAGGGACGGCCGGTCTCGATGTCCACGCAGAAGCCGGTGAAGCGGCTGTTGACCGTGACCCCCGCGGCGCCGGCCTTCTTAACCGCTTCGGCGATGACGGTCAGATTGGCCGTTTCGGGGGAAAGCTTGACGATGATGGGGACGTTCACCGCCTCCTTCACCACCGAGGTCGCTTCGGCCGAGGCGTCGGGATTCTGGCAGATGAGCGCCCCTGCTCGGGCCTCTTTCATCTGCGTCGTGTGGGGGCAGCCCAGGTTCAGCTCCAGCATGGGCGAGCCGCAGTCCTCGGCCATGCGGGCTATGTCCCTCCAGCCTTCCGCCGAACCGCCGGACACGCTGGCGATGATATGCGCCCCGTTTTGGGCGGCGTAGTTTTGGGCCTCCTTGAGCCAGGCGGCCCAATCCCGGTAATCCTCCTTGGCGAAGCCGGAACGGCTGTAGAAGGTGTAATGCCGGGGCACTTTACCTTTTATATAGCGTCCCTCCTCGTTCAGGATGGCGTACTTCGAACTCCGGGTCAGGGCGTGCATCGCCGGTATGTCGGTCAGGGTCTTAACGATAGCCCCGGCCGCCCCCGCGTCGATGCACTTCTTCAGGTTGTCGACGCTGTTGGTCGGCTCGATGGAGGAAACAACGATCGGATTCTTAAACTCAAGTCCGCAAAAATCGACTTTCAGGTCGGCCATGGCTCACGTCCTTTGCATGTAATCAGGGTTGTACAAGGCGAATTCGAGCCAGGACAGCTCCTCGAAGATGTTCTCCATGTTATTGAACAGCTTCGGATTGCCCCCGCCTCGACGGACCGCCATGAATTCCGGAGTTTCGGCCACTTCAGGCCTGACCAGCTCACAATAAAGCAGGAATTTCTGACGTCCGGGCCCGCCGCCGTAGATGGCCCGTTCCGCGGTCTGGATATTGGATATCTCCTCGTCAACCTCGAAGAGGCGCGTTCTGAACACCCCCTCCACGGCGGTCAACGCGGGTAGGCAGTCTTTGGAATACCAGTCGACCGTCTCCGTTTCGGCCTCGGGTCTGATATTGAAGCGGATCGCCAGCGCATAGGGCGCCTCCGCCGGCGCCTGCTCGCCCGAAACGGCCACGAGGTGGTAAATGTTGCGCATGTTGTTGTGGAAGTGGAGCAACGCCTCCTTGGTCCACGGCGTGGGGTCGTTGAGCCGGTCCATATAGGCCTGGCTTTTGAAGACGGCCGCCTCGGTCGTCTCGTAACTGATGAAGAACATCGGCGCGCCGCCGATGCCCCGGTAACGACGGCCTACCATGAAGCCGGGTATGGAGGTCCGTTCAATAACGTGTTCGCAGTTGTGCCATTCCTGGAATCGCAGAATGTATTCTTCGGTGATGTCGGTCCAGAAGGCCATCATGCCTTTTGCGTCGTTTACCCGCACTATTCATCTCCTCCGTCACAAGGCGCCGATCAAGCGCAGATTCGGCCGGCGTCCGATAAAATCGCGTCCGCGCGGGCGGAACGTCGGTCTTTTTTTGCTATCGTCCCTTTCGCTTGAGATAGTCGCGGGCGATGAAGCCGAATTCCTCCAGGCTAATGACGCCTTTGACCAGGTTGGACTGCTCCTTGACTATTTCAAGCAACTCGGTCATTTCCTCCTGGCTCGCCTCCAGTCCCAACTCCTTGAGATACATGCGGATGGTCCTGACTCCCGAAACCTTGCTCAAGAGATATTCGTAGCCGTTCCGGCCGATAACCTCGGGAGCGAAGGCGGCCCAGGTGCGCGATCCCAGCCCGGCCTCGGCGATCTTTTCAACGGCGTGGATCACCACCCCGGCCTGAAGCTGGAAGTAGAACTCGCCCGAAATGGGCTTGGTGCCCTGGTTTTTGAAGCGGCTGATGCGCTGGGCCATCTCGCAAACCCGGCTGATCTGGGACAGGTCGATAGAGGTCGGAATCTTATAGAGCAACTCCAGCGCCATGGCGATCTCATCGATGGGGATGTTGCCGTCCCGCTCGCCCAGGCCCAACAGGGCGCCGTGGACGCAGCTCGCCCCGGCCAACACCCCGGCCACCAGATTGGCCATGCCCAAACCGAAACCGTTGTGGTTGTGGACCTCGATCGGCACGTTGGGGAACCATTGCCTGAGGGATTTGACCACGTGGCCCATGGCCGCCGGAGTGAGCACGCCGAAAGTGTCCACAAAGATGATCGATTCCGGCGTAACCTGCTGGCAGATATCACTGTAGAGCCGTTTGAGGTATTCAAGCGTGGTCCGGGACGCGTCCCAGCCCATCAGCCGCGCCTTGAGGCCGGCCGACTGGGCGTCCTTGATCGCGTTGGCCATGCGGGCGACCGTTTCGTCATGGGTCAGGCCGTAGGCGTGCTTACAGTAATAGGGATTGACGTTGTGTTCGATGATGGCGCTTTTGACTCCCAGGTCGGCCGCCGCCTTGATGTCATCCGGGTGGGCCCTCAGAAACGCTACGATCTCGGAGGTGAAATCCATCCTGGCCACTTCTTCGAAGGCCTCGTAGATGTCCCTGGAGACGACGGGCATGCCGAACTCGATCCGGTCGACGCCGAGATCGTTCAGAGCTTTGGCGATGGCGATCCGCTCCTCGGTGGTGAAGATCACATTGGGGGTCTGCTCGCCGTCACGCAGCGTCACGTCGTGAATGGCCACTTTGGGCTGAACCTGGGACTTTTCCAGCGTCTCATCCATAAAGTTCATGGGCGAGACCCAGTATTTTTCTTTTTCGAAGAAAGGGACATTCTCCAGGGATACGCCTTCGTAATTCAAGTCGGTCATACGGTACTCCTTTTCGCAGCGTGACGCTTTCGTCGGTCTCCCGAGCAAAGCGTGCTGAAGAGGCGATTCCATAATGCGGCCGCGCGCAACGCGCTTTGGCTCGTTCAGGTCACTCCCGCTTAATTCAGTACAGTATTCCGGGAAGCCAGAGGACAATCTCCGGGAATAGGGCCAGCAGCAGGACTAAAACCGCCGCCGGTATCAAAAACGGCAAGGTGCCCATGAATATGGTCGTGATTTCGTAATCCGGCACCACGCCGTTGAGGACAAAGAGGTTGAGGCCGTATGGCGGTGTAACCAGCCCGATCTCAGCCAGGACGACGTAAATGACCCCGAACCAGATCTTGTCGAAACCCAGATCGCTGATGATCGGGGCCACAAACGGCAAGGTCAGGACCAGCATGGACAGGGCGTCGAAAAAGCAGCCGAGGATTATGTACATGGCGCAGATCACGAACAAAATGGCGTTCTTGCCCAGGGGGAGGTTGGTCATGAAATCGGCGAAGGCCTCGGTCAGGCCCACGAACTGGAAAACCTGGCCCAGCATACGGGCGGTGAAAAGGACAAAGGCGATCATCGAGGTGATGATCACCGCCGTCCACATGCTGTCCAGAAAAGCCCTCACCGTCAGCCGCCGATAAATCATAGCCATGACCACGCTGATGAAAGCGCCCAGAGCGGCCGACTCGGTCGGGGTCATGATCCCGCCGAAGATAGTCCCCAGGACCAGAAAGATGATGCCCAAAAAGGGCAGCAGCTCGACCAGCGCTCTGCCCTTTTCAGCCATGGTGAGTTTGCCCACTTTCGGAGCCAGGGACGGATTGCGGAGCACCAGCACCGTCACGGTGAGGATCAGCATGGCGGTCAGGATGATTCCGGGAACCATGCCGCCGGCGAAAAGACGAGCCACGGAGACGTCCTGCCAGCCGGCGTAGACAATGAGGATGACGCTGGGCGGAATGAGAACGCTTAAGGTTCCGGAAATGGCGATAGCGCCCAGGGAGAGCTTGACGTCATAGCCTACTTTTTTCATTTCCGGAAAGCATATTTTGCCAAAGGTGGCCACGGCGGCCAGAGAGGAGCCGGAGATGGCTCCGAAGATTGAATTGGCCACGATCACGCTGGAGGCCAGACTGCCGGGCAGGCTGCCGAAGATTTTTTCCGACCCGCGAAAAAGGGTGGTAATGATGCCGGTATTGGAAAAAATCGCTCCCATGAAGACAAACAGGGGGATGGCGGTGAACGTGAAGTTGTTCATGATCTCGAAGGCCGCGCGGGCGAAATAATCCATTCCCTGGCCCACGAACACGATCAATCCGAAAGCGGCGACGACGCCCATGGCCGGAGCGATTTCAACTCCGAGGGCCAACAGTAAAATCAATCCGCCGAGGAGAATCAGAGATATCAGCAATAAACTCATTCGATCTTGTCCTCCACCGGTTCGCCTGCCCGGATTTTCATGATCACTCTGGCAATGTCAACCGGCAGGGTCAATGTCAGCATCAGAAAGCCGAGAAATACGGTCAATTGCGGCCAGAAGAGGGGAAAGGTCAGCCAGGTGTCCGACCTGAGCCCGATCTTCCTGGCGTAGACGATCATGTCGAAGCCGGCTTTGGTAATGCCGATCATGAAAGCCAGAATCAGACACAGAACGAGCAGCCTGACCCATGAGGCGACCTTGACCGGCAGGCGGCTTACCAGAATGGTTATACGGACGTGCCCCCCCTGTTTCCAGGTGTAGGCCAAACCCAGATAGGACAGGCCGACCAGGAGATAGGCGCTGAATTCGTCGGCCACCATGGGAGGATTGCGGAGTACATACCGCATGAAGACTTCTACCGCCACCAGAACGACCATGGCCGGGACCATGAGGCCCGAAATATAGCCCATCGCATTGGCCAGTCCGTCTATACATTTTGCCAGTATCTTCATTGTAGGACGCGTCCCTTTCCAATGGGGCCGGCCGGTTTGTCCGGTCCGGCTCCCTTTTGGAGTCAGGTTTATTTACCCAGCATGATCTTGGCGCCACCGGCGTACTCGGCGGCGATGTCCAGAACCGCCTGCCCGTCGGGGCCGGCCAGTTCGAGCCATTTCTTGATAACGGGCCTGCAGATCACCCGAGCCTTATCGATCTCCGATTTCTCCGGCTGGACCTGGGTCATCGAACTCACCTTGGCGCCGATTTCGGATTCCAGTTCCTCGACCAGGGCGCCAAACGTGTTCTGGCCCTGCATCTCGCGACCGGTGTCGATGAGGATCTTTTTCAGATCGTCCGGCAGCGCGTCGAATTTCTTTTTGTTGACAATGAGCATGCCCGGGAAGATTGACTGGACGCGCCAGATGCTGACGTTGGTGGCCACGTCGGGCAGGCCGAAGCCCATACCCCAGCCTCGCGAAGTCTGGATGGCGTCGACCGTGCCGCGCTGAAGCGCCTCAAGAATTTCCGTTGTGGGGATGGTCAAAGGCGAAGCGCCCATCAACTTAAGCGCGAGCGTGGGGATGACTCCCGCGGTCCTGACCTTCAGACCCTTGAAATCCTCCAGGGTTTTGATCGGCCGCTTGGCGAAAATGCCGTCGGTGGTCGCGCTCTGGATCTCGGCGATCTTGATGAGGCCATGCTCACCAAAGGTTTTCTCGTTGATGGCCTGCATCCTGGGATCGTTCAAAAACGATTCATACTCGAAAACACTGTCCCAGAAGAACGGCAGCGACAGGTCCCACAGCGGGAAGGTGCCGGCCAGCCAGGGTGTCCGTTCCCAGCCGATCTCGACCTGGCCCGCTATGACGGCGTGAATGACTTCCTTGGGCGGGTAGAGTCCGACCTTGGTTTCGAGAATGAAACGGCCGCCCGAGTTTTTCTCCAGCAGCTTCTGGAAACGGGGGTAGGGATGGAAAGACCATGAGTTAGCCGCCGGTCCGGGGTTGGTGGCAAAAGTCCAAACCACTTTTTCTTCCGCGGCGGCCGAATTGGTTACCTGGACCGCAAGCGCCAGGCCGAAGACCAGGGCCAGAATCAAGGTCGGTTTCCACCAGTTGATTTTTCTCATCGCCTCTTCCTCCTTCTAAGGTTTGTTGGTTTCTTTTTTGATAAACCGCATGACCTGTGAATCAGTTTGTTGTGCGATTGCTCTACCGTAAACCTATGGGTCCGGATCTTTACGACAAACCGACCCCTGGCGGGAAATCCGTGGTTCCTGTCCGCCGGTCAGTTTAGTGGTCTGGGATGATGAGAAAAAAAAGCGACTCTGGATACAACCAATTACTTAACCAATTTAAGACCATTTAACGTCACGCAGGGGCCGCTGTCAAGGAAAAAACACCTTAATACTTATGTCGCGGCGCACTATTTATCTGGATCAATTAAAAATTGGTTGCGATTTTGGTCTATTCGGTGTAAAAAAACATCATGTATGATAAATCCACAGATCCTGTTGAAACGATCCGCCAGATGATTCAGTCCGGACAGATCCAAAAGGGTAACCGTCTGCCGCCCGAGCGGGTGCTGGCCGGAACGCTGGGTATGAGCAGAAGCGCCCTGCGCAAAGCGCTGGCCGAACTGGAATCGGAGGGTTTGATCTGGCGTCACGTCGGCCGGGGAACCTTTGTCGGTTCGGTCCCCGAACCGAGCGAAATAAATATACGCCCGCTCATGGAGCTTACTTCACCGTTCGAGATCATGGAAGTCCGGCTGGTCATCGAACCGAAGATGGCCGCCATGGCCGCCATGCGGGCCAACAGCAAGGAAATCGACAAGATGGAAGTGGCCGTCCACCGTTCGGAAACGGCCGCCGGGTTCGAAGACAACGAGAAGTGGGACCTGGTCCTGCATGAAACCATCGCCCAGGCTACCAACAACCTGTTGCTCCGGTCCCTGTTCAACATAGCAAACCAGCTGCGCAAGGGGCAGGTGTGGGGACGGATGAAGGAAGCCAGCCTCACACCCGAACGATGGAAGATTTACGCCAATCAGCACCACAAACTGGTGGCCGCCATTCGGGACCGCAACGCCGCCCTGGCCGAAACGGTGATGCTTGACCATCTCCAGACCGTTCTGCGCAACATGCAGAACGAATCCTGATTCCGGCCGCGTGACAGACGCCCTGGGGTTACTACCAATATCGAGGACCGCAGGCAGAAAGTAACCTTTCATACGCTCCGGCGTACCTTCGCTTCCCGGCTCGCGTTACGCGGAACTCCGATCCTGACCATTAAGGAGTTGATGGGCCATCGCAGCCTGGTCATGACCGAAAGATACGCTCACCTTATACCCGATCATACACGCGACGCCGCAAACGCTTTGGCCGCTGAAGTGGAAAAGAAATTAGCGGAAGCGAACTGCGGATTTTGTGTTATTGAGCGCTTTACTTGTCGGATTTTTGACCGTAGCGGCAAAACACTCAGAATAGAAGGTTGTCATCAATGCGGCAGGCGCCTGAACCTCATGCGCTGTATCGGCCGGCGCCATCGATTTTGGCGTCGGGTGATCGTGGAGGGAAATGGGATATGACAAAGAATCCCGGAGGAATTCAGATGACGCTTTATGGCCCCGGACAGTATTCCGGATTAGTTGAGCCCGCACTCATCAGCGCCTGTTTCCTTGGCATTCCCTGTAGGTGGCATGGTAGGCGGGCAAAGAAACGGGACGGGCTCCTGGAACGTCTGAAGAAACGATACATTCTTGTTCCCGTCTGTCCCGAGCAACTCGGGGGAATGCCAACGCCGCGGACGAGTGAATACCTCAACGGTACCGGGGCTCAGGTTTTGGATAAAGGACTGAGGATAATCGCCCCCGAAACGGGCGAGGACGTAACGGAATTCCATGTTAATGGGGCCAAATATACACTCGAGATCGCCAGGATCGTGGGCGCCCGGCGCGCGTACCTCAAAGGCGGGAGTCCATCGTGTGACAAAGACGGCGTATGTGGAGAAGTTCTCAGTCGCGCCGGGATAATCGTGACACGTGTTCCGTGAAATCGGTGGGATGAATCATGAACGAAGATGTATTTGCGGAGAAGCTTGCGCAGTTCAAGCAAAATGAGAAACCGGAAGTGGTTCTTCTAGTCGCTGACAACCCGGAACTCATTCGGATCACTGTAGCATGGACAAATACCACAGTCACCAGAATGAAAAGAACAAGGCAGCCGGGTGACCTCTCTGACGCCGAATTCTGGGATTGGCTCTGGAAGCATGCGCAATATTCCACGGAAGAGCTTCTCCTGAAAAGCTCTATCTCCAAATATGGATTCGAGTACAAAATACAGATGCTTATCGGTAACCGCGTTCTCTATCCGGATGGGACGGTGAATACTTATGTTCAGCGCTACTTGCGTGAAAGGGTGCTCAAACTTTTTGAGGAAAAACCCAAAAGAAAGATGAGGAAGTCAGAATAGCATCCAACGTTTCATCTGCAACGCCATCAACCTTACCTAGATTCCCTCACGGTGATGTTGCCCCGGATTGATGGACACCTCCAGACTCTTTATACGTCCTTTTCGAGGTGTCCATCAATCCGGGGCAACATCACCAAGACCAATTATAGAGCACGACTCCGATCCGGCCTTAAAGGTCTGGCGAAACAGACGCAGAAGAGAAGAAAGAGTATGTTTGTGGTTCGTTCAGGAAAACTACCTGGTCATTCTCGCAGATCGAGGAGATTACATTCTTCCATGGACCGCCTATCTAGTTGAGCAGCCGCATCGACAGCGAAAATTACAAAGGGAATATGAGCAATACTGGCGAGAAAATGGCTAAAAAAAGCTGAAGCCGCCCTATAAGACGACTTCGTTACTCCTTCCACACATGGTAGATGAGCTACATATATAATCGTGCATTTTACGAAAAAGTCAAGGTCTTTTTGTTGCCTAACTACTTGAAGTTACTAAACCCCATGACGGGATTTGAACTTCCAAGATCCTTTACAAACCCATTCTTTGTCGAAAGTCGTATAATAAATTCAAAAGTTTCTGTGAAAACGATTTAAATCTGCCGCTCAACGCCAACAAGCCTATCTGACTTCTTTCAAGGACGCAAATCCGGGCGCAACCAAATAAAAAAGAGGCTAGCCTATTGAAACTAACCCCTTGATATTATTTGTACGCCTGACAGGATTCGAACCTGTGGCCTGCGGATTAGAAGGCAGAAAGCCTCCGATCTTTTAACTCCCTCGATTTACAGTAAGTAATTGAAATACTGTATGATTAATGATTCCAAGTTGTAGCCGATTTTGCCTCATTTTTGCTTATTTTACAAAAAAGTGACACACCAACTGACACACCTTTACGCCTCAAGTTGGCCAATCTGAGGAGAGGAAATCTCTTCCTCACCGGCCTCATTTTCTTCTATTAAGGATCGCTGATGCTGACCTTCTTCCACCTTTTTCGGCGGCTTTTCCGGCCGCCTGAAACTGTCCTTCAATATCGAGATAATGTTCTCTTCCAATTCCTTGAGTTGATCGTTCCACATTTTCATGAGCACTTTGCTCGCCCCATTACCCTTGTCTTTGGCGCCGATCGTTTCTGTAAGCTGATCATGAGCCAAACATAGTTCCTTCAAATTATCCTCAACGCTTCTTTTCATACCTGTTCCTCCTTTATTTTGAACTCGCCAATGGTTTTGAAATCCAGCCGATTGGCTTTCCCTAAATTATCCAGGACCATCCGTTTGGCTCTTTCGAGCGAGTCCTTATTCTCACAAACGATGATGAGCTCATCGACGCTGCTGCGTAACCCATCCACCACATTGTCAATAAGGTTCTTGAAGCTCAGGGTGACCTCAATGCCGAACCATTTGAAACCATTCTTTCCCGCCAAAAGGTCGAATGCTCCTCTCATGCCCTCAAGTGGAGCTTCAAAACTGACATTGAGGCCCTGATGAGCAAAAAAATCGGCGACCTTGTAGCAAAAGCATTTGTGCTGAAATCCTCCCCGGCCTAATGGAGCCTTTCCGCCCAAAAGCTCCAGCGCTTCCGGCAAGACCTCCAAGTAGTTTCCCTTCTTTCCGGTTCCGCCAACGCTGAACGAGTGTGGCTTAACAAACCCGTTATATAGAAGCCACCTGGCTGCATCCTCTACTTTCCTCCGAGGAAGACCGGAAGCCTTGATGAGAGAAGAAAAATTGAGGAAAGGCTCATCAATGAGCTTCAGCACCAAGAAAAGGCCGTTGATGGCAATCTCAGAGTAGTCGAAATCGGGCCGAAATGGTTTCTTCTCCTCTTCGACAGGTTGTTCCGGAGGCAATATATGGTCATAGAAATCTGCCATCCGCTCCAGTACTTCTTCGTCAGAAACAAATACGTAATCACTCATACCGCTGGCACCTCCAAGAGGAACGGGCGCTCAAAGCCGCCGTACCGAATAACCGCCCATCCCCTCATAGGGATCTTGGAAAGAAAATCCTTCTGGTCATCGTCAAGACCGAAACTGCGCTGAATCATCGACACATCCTCGCCGTCAGTCAGCGGAAACCCTACCTTTAACAAGCAATTACTACGATACACCTGATTAAAGCTCTTGCTCTCCTGACTGCTCACCCACAACCCGATGCCAAACTCCCGCGCCTTACGGACAATTTCGTTAATGGCCGGCTCTATATAGTCTGCGCCAAAGCCTTCCCGGTTTGCGCCCATCCATGTCGCGCCTTCATCCACCATGAAGAGGGTGCGCAATTTGTTCCCGCGTAGTCCCAATCCCATGTTCCGCGCATACGCCAAATTAATCAGGAGACTCGTCACAAAGTTCCGTGTGAAATTGCTGAACATAGCATCCGGCATCTCCAAGACGATATTTTCTGACAGGAAGATCTCGTGATCGATGCCTTGGCTGAAGCTGAAAACTTCCGGGCGCTGGACAAAAGATTTCAGGCGAACATCCAGTGCCGCAAAGATGTCTCGGTATTTCGGCCCCAAATACTTTCTCTGACTCATCGCCCCAACCTTTGCCAAAAGGTCTTTCATGGTCGGAAAATTCTTTGAGCCAAGGAAAACGTCTCGTTCAACGTACAGCTCGTTAATCGCCTGAGAGAGCAGTTCGATACCAGGAAGACCCACAAAGAATTCTGCGCTGAACACCTGCGCCCACAAATTAATGAACGTCAGCGGGTGCGCCCAGGAAGGAACCTGCAGCGGATTAAAACGGAATTTGTCAAACACGATCACCTTGAAGCCCTTATTGATGAGGCCGCGATAATCCCGCTTCGAGTCAGGCAGCACCACGTTCACTCCGTTCATCCCAGAGACCTGCTCCGCGATTCTTCGGTTGAAGTGAGTTTTTCCGCTTCCGGGTCTACCGAGCACCATTGCATGCATCGTCAAAAAATCGTGCGGAACCCGAAATACTCCTTGCTCAAAGTTTACAAGGCCAAGCCCCACATCGCCCCCTATCTCCGTAAGCTCATCGCTTGAAGGAAACGGGAAGAAGGGGTTCTCTTGTTTTGCCATATCTTCCAAAAAGATCTTCTTTTCCGCCCGGCGCAAGATTTCAGGATTATTGGAAAGGTAATCGTTTACCTTTGACCAGTCGCCTGTTCGGATTGCGCCTTGCGCTAATCGCGCAATCATTCCCTGCTTGATGATCTCACTCTCAACCAATTTTTTTAGCTCTTCATAATTTGGTGCATCCATGCCCTGCCTCCTTTCTCATGGGGTTGGCTGATAGAAAATGATCCAGAGCGGCCGAAGAAATCTTATCCACCACTCATGCCGGTAACATTTGCGGCACAGAACCTTGCCGCCCATGCTGTAAGCGTTCTCGCCAGGAATCACCCACGCCATTTCGCATCGTTGGCAAAGGAACCGTTGGGCTTCAAAACCTTCATACACGCCGCCAACTTCACCTTCACCAGCTACTACTTCAATCACCCGCAACCTGCCGTCAGGCCCAATCTCATAGATTCGTTTACGCGTTATGACGCCATTTCCGCCTTGACCTCCGCCGCCCTGCGTGTTACCTGAAAATGAAAAATCAGCCATAGAATGCTCCTCCTTTGGTTAGGGACACAGTTACTTCTATCTGGTATGTGCCTGAAGCGGCCAAGATGTGTTAATAAAGTTGAACCTGATTCCTATTTTGAGCGGATAAAAAGATATGGATCATGCAGAACCGGCAAACGCCATCCGGCCCGAAGTTGATATCAAACAGAAGTCTTCCCCTCTGACTCAAGAGAGAATAGCTGAGCTTGCCAAAAAATATCGGGAAACCGAAGATCAACGCTATTTCGAAGAACTCGCAAAAAGCCTCATACCAAGACTTAAGGCAATCATAAGAAAAAAAGGGAAAAGAAAAAAAACATTAGAGATGGAACTCGTAGATGAAATATTACTCCGTATTCATCGTATAATCACGAAAGGAGTAAAAGACGGAAGATTCCCCCTCGAAGATGAACAAGTAAACAGAATAGGATACATTATACAAATAGCTAAAAGAGCCGTTTATAAGGACATTAAGAATCCAAAGAAATATGATTTAGTCGAAGATCCCACAGAGGAGGAGGAAATACAGTTAGAAAGAATCAGAAGATCAAAATCTGGTAAACCGAAATCATTCGTAGACTTAATTGAGGAAGCATACGAAGATGTATTTAAGAAACTCAGAATCAAATTTATAGATGAAGAGATCAAGAAAATTATCGACATCATAAAGAAGGCTGTACTGAATCTACGAAGATATTATTTGAGAAGTTACAAAGAAATCGGGCGAATGGTTTATATAAAACTTTCTCTGAAAGAAGCGACAATAAAAGCGAAAGACACATACAATAATGAAATGAAAAGAATACGAGAAATAGTTAATCAGAATATAATCAAAATTGCAGAAGAGAGGGCGCTGGTATGACGAGCCCTACATCTGAACTCACACAAGAAATAATTGATGACCTCGTTGACCGTTACCTTGCTGACAAGATGAGTGAAGAAGAAGAGGACGAATTCTTAGCTCTGACGTTCGAGCACCCAGAAGTCCTCGAAGCGTTAGAGTTCGCCCAAGACCTGCGTGATGTCATAGTAGAAAACCAAGAAGAACTGTTCGGAGACCTTCCCGAACGATACACACACCCAAAACCAGAAAAAACCAAAGAAACAGAAATTCATGAGCACGTAGTAGATAGTAAAACAGCAATAGAATATGAAAAAGAAATAGATGAAGCAATAGAGAAAGAACATTTTGAAACAGCTATCAGGCTTTGCCATGAAGCATCAACTAACTGCCCAAAACATCCTTCTATACCTTCAAATTTTGGAGTAACCTATTTATTCCTAGGTAAATATGCTGAAGCCGAAAAAGCACTAAAAAAAGCATACGAATTAAACCCAAATGATCATACTATTCTTGCTAACTTAGGAGCCTCTCTCTACAGACAAAAAAAATATGTTGAAGCCGAAAAAATACTAAAAGAAGCATACGAATTAAGCCCAAATAATCATATTATTCTTTCTAACTTAGGGTATTCTCTTCTCGAACAAAAAAAATATGTTGAAGCCGAAAAAATACTAAAAGAAGCATACGAATTAAGCCCAAATGATCATATTATAGTTTCTAACTTAGGGGATTCTCTTCTCGAACAAAAAAAATATGTTGAAGCCGAAGAAATACTAAAAAGAGCATACGAATTAAGCCCAAATGATCATACTATTCTTTCTAACTTAGGGTATTCTCTTCTCGAACAAAAAAAATATGCTGAAGCCGAAAAAGCACTAAAAAAAGCATACGAATTAATCCCAAATAATCATATTATTCTTTCTAACTTAGGGTATTCTCTTCTCGAACAAAAAAAATATGTTGAAGCAGAAAAAATACTAAAAAAGGCACATAAAATTGACCCACACGGACTGCCTGCTCTAAAAAGTTTAGGATTATCTCTACTAGAACAAAAAAAATATGTTGAAGCAGAAAAAATACTAAAAGAAGCATACGAATTAAACCCAAATGATCATACTATTCTTTCTAACTTAGGGAATTCTCTTTTCGAACAAAAAAAATATGTTGAAGCAGAAAAAATACTAAAAAAGGCATATAAAATTATCCCACATAGCCTGCCTGCTCTAAAAAGTTTAGGATTATCTCTACTAGAACAAAAAAAATATACAGAAATTGAAAAATTGTTAGAAAACATTCCTTATGAGAATATTGACATTGCCGATAAAAGTACTTTAAGCTGGATTGCTTATTTAAGCCAGGCTCTTGGAAAAGATAGAGAAGCTAACGTAATTTATAAAAAACTTATAATGCTTGAACCATTAAGTGACTACATTAACAACAATATCGCATGTACATATTATTATCTTGGCCATAGAGAAGAGGCTATACACTACATTGAAACAGCCTATAGGATAAATCCTACCGCAGAGGCGGTAATTCAGAATCGCAAGATTATAAATGGCGAGCTCGAAGCAGAATTAATACCACTTTACGACCACTAATCGTCAGTTTCACCTTTCAATATCCAATCAATACTCTTCCCACTAAAGTCTGAGAGGCGCATGAGCATCTCGGCAGTCGGCAAAATTTCGCCTTTTTCTATTCTTGAGAGCGTTGCCTGACTGATCTCCAGAATTTTGCAAAAGTCTTTTTGGTTCAGGTCAAACCCGCGAATGATTCGCACGCGCTTCCCGATCTGTCGGCGAGCTTCTTCTGTAAAGTATGAAGCCTTTTTTCTTGACATAACATACGTAAAAAGAATATTATATATTTTAATAAAATATAATCAGTATAATTTGCAAGCGAAATACAGTCAACACATATTTTCTCTTTCGAAGGGAGATAGGAAAATGAAAAAACTGTTCCTCGCAGCCGCAATCCTCGTCATCCTGATCTACGGAGTCAGCCACGCCCAACAAGTCCCGGAATGGGCGCAAAAGAGCTGCACGAAAACCGGAGACACCTGGCAGTACTCGGGAAGTGTGCACGGAATCAGCATCCAAAACATTGCAGTAGCGCTCGCCAGAAACGCCGCCCTATCCAGCATCGCGAGCTCAATCGGTGTGACCGTCAACTCAGCTGTTGGCCACAAGATCGAGGGAAGCGAGACAGACAGCTATACCGAAACCATTCACGTCGCCACCGGCCACACGCTCGATTCCATTGTGGCGTACGGAGTCAGACAAAAAGAACTATTCATCACCCATTATGAAGATCCGTCTACTGGAAGGACAAAATACGACGCCTATGTCCTCCTCGAAGTCTCAGACGCAGACCTTAAAAAGGCGCAGGCAGACTTCGCGCGGCGCGCAGCGTACCAGGAACCCATTATCAAACCGAAAAAGAAGGAAGGTTTTGTGAGCAAGCTGCTCAAAAACGTCGGCTTAGAGCTCTAACTCATGCGAATCTTTTTAGTGTCCACAATCATTCTTTTCCTAGCAACTGCTGCATTCGGGGAGACCGCCAGCATAACCGTTCCTGAGGACCACGTGCTCGGCATCTCCCCGCCCTGCGCCACCATCCACGACGCAAGAAATGCGGCAATGCAAGACGCGGCAGCCCAAATCATCAGAAACATCGGCACGTACTATTCGCTACAATTCGAAAGCAGAATAACTGGGACGGCTGACAGCGCCACAACCGTCATATATGAGCGCTTCCACTATGATGCCCACGCTTTTATTCGTGACCTCGAACAAAATACCGTCCGATCCAGCTATGAAAAGAGTGCGGCCGGTTACGTCTACCAAGTGTTGATTTTTTATCCGCCGGAAAAGATCGAAAGAATGCGAAAACTCTCACTTGGCCCACAACTCTCAGCCAGAATACTCGTCAGAACGAGAGACAGACTCGTCATCGAAATAACAGAAAGTCGGGGAGTCCAAGCGACCATCGACCAAGCAATCATCAGCACGACCGAAGATCTGCATTTTGCCAACTTCATCAACTACTACATTACAAAAGCACAAAAACACTTTTCCGCAAAAACACAGAAACGTATAAACCCATTGACGATCAATAAGAGCGCCGGCACAGTAACGCTTCGACTGCCTCAGAATAGCAATCCTCTATATTCACAAAATATTACCATCGAGCTAATCGGCAAAGACGAGACCGGAAAACAGGTAAGCCTCGCCACGTCCTTTTGATCACCCCCTCCAGAATTAACCTTCACCGTATTTGGACCAAGAAATCCTCAGCTACCATTTGCGCAATCATCGGCGCATTTCCACCAGCGCGATTATTGGTGACGATCACGACACCTATTCCTTGTTCCACGGCCTCTCGCGCAATCCTTGCCGTCTCTTTCACCATTGGCTTTTGAAGCATTCCTTCGACCATCCGATCAAACGGATGAGCTTTGATGTACGCTTTCTCATAGCGCACACCAATCGGAGTTGATAACCTGATAATGAGCGTGTTGCGGCTGTTAAAAAATCTACGCCCGCACAGCGCAAATTGTTTAAAAAGAGGTGGCAGCCAGGTCCAGTGGGAAAGAACCTGGCCTACTCCATGCTTTTCAAGTATCCTCAACACAGGTTCAGACAAATAGCTCTCTGTGCGCAACTCAATCTGATAACGATCGTCTTTTGGAACAGCGCTAAAGAAGGTATCAAGCTCGCTTGCCATGCTGCCAGGCGCAGTCCTTTCTTCAGCGCGCTGATATTCCTGCTCAAAAAGTAGACCCAAAAGCTGTTCTCCAAGGATATCTGCAATCGGCTCATAAAACCGGCGAGCAAAAATCTCCGCGTTTAAATAGTCAGGGTTATCTCTGAATGCGCCTTGTTTAAGCCTCAGTTTTTGCGCGCAGATCACTTGCGGAACCTTCGCAACGATATAGTCATACTTCCCTAAATGCTCCCGGTACCGCTCCATGACACGATAAATCTTGGTGGGCTGCCCCTTCTCATCAAGTAAAAGGCTGTAGAAGGTATAGTCGACTTCCAGGACGCGAAAATGCTCGAAATATTCCCTCACGCTGTTAACAGGAAGCACTTCTTCTTTGAAGCTCAGCTTCCCCATTTTGTTCGTCCGGCTGATTATCCTTCCCCTGTATTTTTCCTCGGTGTAAATCTGGCCGATCCAGCCGCTATACCGGTCGCTGCATGTACCCAAATAGAGGAGGGGATGAAGGTCGCGAAAATGAAAACTTTGGATGGCGGTTTTTGGGTCCAGAGTCATCGACGTCCTAAGCTTTGCATAAGGAGTCCCGAGCCTAATTATATCTTTCTTTCAGGACCTCGATGAATTGACTTTCAAGGGCATCAATAACCTCAATGTGCAGATTGGCGTCTTCAAGATAGCCTTTCTCAGAAAGGAAGCGGAAAAACAGCTTCAAAGCAGGCGGCCATTCAATATGCTCGTGCGGCTCAAGCAAAACCTTTCGAAGAACGTAATCGAAAAGGAATTCCTCGAAGTAATCAGGCCGGACCTTGCTGAGAATGCCAAGACCATCATGAGCGTAACGGTAGGTGAAATTGATGAACATGGTTGCAAGGAACGGTAAAGATTCGACAAATTTATCCTCAGCGCCCTTGTTCTTGAGCCAGCGCGCAAAACTCTTCTCGCAGGATTCTTCCATCCTCAGATATTTTTCTTCCCATTCCTCGTAATCCCTGCCGCTCAGGATATCCTGGTCGAGTTCTTTCAGTTGGTCTAAGAAATCCTGGGCAGCGTCATCAGCGGGAAAAGCCGCATCATTTAATTTAATCTGATCGTAATTAAATGGCGCTATCAAGTAGTTAATCTCTTTACGGATGTATAAATAGCGGGAGCCTTTGACTTGGACTTCTGGCGGAAAGAGTTCATTTTTCCGGGAAACGAATTTTTTCAAAAGCGCCTGCGCTCCGTCGCCGTCGACCTCATAGATATTCCCGATCATTTTGAGAATTTCATTTTTTGTTTTCTGGTCTACCGTGCCATCTTCTTCTACAAGAGCATAGTTCCAAAGAAGGGTGGAGAACTGGAAGGCTTTGTTCATTGCGTCCATGCTGGCGGACTCATCCCACTTTACAATCGATTTGGAATATTCCATGAGCGCTTGGGAGATGGATACTGCGCGGAACCCTGGAGGCGCTTCTATCTCTGAAATTGATGGCTGATCAAAATACGAATGCTGCGTCTGCTCCTGCGCCTTTGTTTTCACAAGACGCAGTTTTCGTTTTTGCTTCTTGCGCTCCTGCGCTTTTGCAGATCGCTTGGCAATAGATTTTTTATCTTTTTTCTTGCCCACTATGATTCCCGATTTGGTTCGATAGGTGTCATATTCTTTCTAGAATCTAGCTGGTTACATTAATTTCACCTTTAAAGAGAGCACTCGGCATCTGCTCTTCCTGATCCAATTTGAGGTTAGCGTTCAGGCTGACGCATTTCAATGCAAAACCTGCATCAACGCCCCAAATCCTTCATATAACGAGGCTCAGTGTGTCAGGCAAAGAGCAAAACTGATTTTAAGAAATGCTTTGCAGAAACTCAATAAAATGAGCGGCTCATCCGGTGTGGGTAGTGGCAAGCTATACGTAACAATGGTCCGTAAGATTCACATTTTATATGGATCAACCTTGACACGCGATTTTTACCAGGAGTCAGATAATCTCCCATCTGAAAATATTGAGAGATAAAATTATTTCCATTTCACTATGCTCTCTCCGCCTATCATTCATGGTGGCATGGCCAACCAATTAACTCTGCGATTTCATATCCGACTGCTTGTTCTTTTTTGAGACCAAATCCACCGTCCCCCACTGGATTCTGCTGCAAAGGCCACGACGCTAGGGCAGGTAACTCTCTTCGATGGCGGGCGGCTCAAAACCGATCGGTCTCATCAGTGTTTATTATGGCCGACTTTGAGTATAGCCATCCGGCAGTTTCACAGAATCCTCGCTGACCTTTTGAGGCGGTACCTCAGACGAACTATCACAGACTGTAACAGGTATCCTCACCTCGACCCAGTGTTCCTCATGGTCGTCAACAAGCGGTATGGTCTCATCGTGTTGCTCAACATCATCCACGATCACGCGCTTGGCGCCATTCCCGGCAGGCGTTTGCAGGACCTCGATGTGGTAGACCGTCTCCCAATAGCGGTAATGTATCTTGAACCCCTCCCAATCCGCGGGTAGGCATGGCGTAAAGCGCAGTTTATCGACTTCGAGTCTGAGCCCCAGGAGTGACTCCACCATCAGCCGGTACATCCAAGAGGCCGAGCCCGTGTACCAGGTCCAGCCGCCTCGGCCGGTATGCGGCGGTACCGCGTAGACGTCGGCCGCAACGACGTAGGGTTCCACCTTGTAGGTCGCGGTCTCCTCGTCCGATCTTGCATGGTTCACCGGGTTGATCATGGTAAAGAGTTCCCAGGCGCGCCGATTGTCGCCCAAGCGAGCGAAGGCCATCGCGGCCCAGACGGCCGCATGCGTGTACTGCCCGCCGTTTTCTCTGACTCCCGGGACGTACCCTTTGATGTAGCCGGGATTCAGCGCCGACTTGTCGAAGGGCGGATCCAGAAGTTGAATCAGCCCATG